>TARA_R110000823_G_scaffold84658_8_pt1 | contig 18876 bp, 11 predicted proteins | sample TARA_R110000823 | Tara Oceans TARA_R110000823 (sample SAMEA4397722) | marine metagenome | biome: Polar Biome; feature: [DCM] deep chlorophyll maximum layer (ENVO:01000326); material: water (ENVO:00002006), including particulate matter (ENVO:01000060) such as... | depth 20 m | reverse complement strand
CCCCCGCCGCCACCATAAGCAAGACCAGTAGTTATACTTACATCACCACCTTCTCCCCCATATGATGCTTGTATATTATTTCCAGTTGTATTAGAATCCGCTGGTCCATCAGAACGAGGATAACCTAAAGGATTAAAAATTGGGTTACTATAACTACCAGTATCTGAGTAAGAGCCTTGGTCAATCTGTTGTCTCGCTGAATACGCAGGAAGATTATTAGTATCTTTGTCAGCATGCCAGAACCAAGGGCGACCACGATCACCACCATCCGCATTAGTTGCCCCAAAGCCAACACTGGCTTGACCAGTTTCACCCCCACTGCCACCTCCTGCGGCGATATAGTCATAATATGAACTCCATCCACTTTTTTTAATTGAGAAAAAGGTTGTGCCACCATCACCCCCGTCACTTGTACTTCCACCACCCCCGCCTCTGCCCATTCTAAATTGCCACTCATCTCCTGCGTGAAAAGGTATTCCTTTAGGAATATAAACAACACTACCACCGCCACCGCCAGCACCTGGTGATCCACCTGCGCCACCGCCAGCACCTACAATAACGCATCCAAAATGTTTTCCTGCAAGATGTGCTGGTGGTGCGAAACTATGGGTCTTGCTGGATTGCCCACCTGTAAGAATTGCACCATACCAAGGTTTAGGAACATTTATTGGACCACCTTCTCCAGACCCTTGAAAATCTAATATTTTTATCACACCTGATGTGGGTATAAGAGTAGATTCATTTGCTGGAACATAACTTCCACCTCTATAATAATCTGTTAAAGTATGATTTACTGAACTACCAGAAGGAAAAACTTCATCTATAGAGTCTAAACTTAGTCCTGGATCATCTGAATCAAAGTGATCCACAAATCTTAACCTAGCCATTATCTTTTCTCCAGTTCTTCAATTCTCTCCTTTAACTCTTTGATTGATTCAATCAATAAAGGAACGAGTTTTTCATAATAAACGGCCTTATAACCATCTACTCTATCTATAACAATCTCTGGTAGAACCTCTTCAACTTCCTGTGCTACAACACCTACATCATTCTTAGACGAAAATATTTTATCTGCCTTTTCATTCCAAGTAAAAGTATAACCATTTAATCTGCTAACTTTTTCAAGAGCATTATCAATTTTTTGTAAATTTTCTTTAAGTCTTAAATCTGATGATGCAGCAGCAATAACATTCCCTTCTGCACTAATATTTCCAGTCGCGGTGATTGCACCAGTAATCGCTAATGTTGAACCATCAAAGGTAGCATTTTCTTCAGCGTTACCACCAGTACCAGTTGCAGTAACAATTCTATTATTTGAGTTATTATCAACAGAAAATCCACCTACACTTGAAGCATCAATTGTTATTGTACTTCCAGACGCATTTATTAATAATCCACTAGTAGTATCGGCAGTTAAAGTTAAAGTTTCACTTAACGCAGATGGCGTTGCTAAACCACCATCCCCACCAGCAAATTTAGCAAAAGATTGGGGTGGTTTAAATGAAAAAGTCCCATTTGTATTATCATATACTATATTACCTATAATATCATCAGGTGTCGTTAATGCTCCAACACTTAAATCTGTTAATAGTATTGTAGGAGGTAATGATTTAAATTCAAAATTAGAACCGTGTGGTGTAGCATCTGCATACCCTTGATGTGTTTTTGTTAATACAAAACCAAGAGCAGCATTAGCACTATCTGCCACATTAACTAAATCACCTAAACTTATTCTCCTATTTGAAAACTTGAATGCAGCACTACTGTCCAACATCATCACAGAAGGTTTCGTAGCAACAACTGCTGCCGCAACTTGGCCCATGGTTTCCGTAGCATGTGGTATAGTTAAAGTAGTGTCCAGACACGAATCTATTTTGGTAGCAAAATATCCAGGAGTTAATTTAAAAGTACCAATTCCATAATTTGAATCAGTATCAAAACTAATTGTACCTACTTTTCCAAACTCAGCAAGATCAGAATCTGTAGTTCCTCTAAAATTTAAAAGATTTACTGTCGCCGCTCTAAGATGTGTTAAAACCCCAGTTGCAGAATCATATGCTAAACTTCCTTCGCCATGAGATGGTATAGATTGAGTATCTATGATTGATATGGGTGGATAATATTCTGCTGGTCTATATGTAAGCGCACCAGCCGTTAAAGTTAATGATGAGTTGTTTCCAGATATTGGTGCGGCGTCTGTAATACTCAGTTGTGAGAAAATATCTGCTGGTGTATATGTGACTGTTTGCACTCCACCACTAATTGATGATGCTATAGCACCTGCGCCACTGGGTGTACTATTATTGATAAAGTTAAACTGATAACTTTTAGTATAGGTAAATATCCCACTCGCGGAATTATATGCAAGTTGCCCACCTTCCACTCTGGCATTAACATTACTGATACCTAGTGAAGCCCTTGAATTTGAATCTACATTTATCGGTGCTATTGGTGTTAATGTGAATTCCCCATTTGTAGTATCATACGATAATGAAGTTGTAGTACCAGATGGAGTGGCATTTACCACAGTATGCTCTGAATTTGCACTACTAAGAATATCACTTAAAAGTGCAGATTTAAACGTAAAAATTCCACTGGCAGTACTATACGCTAATGTGTTTACTGTTCCAGAAGGTGTCTCTGTGATTATGCTATGCGATAGGGCTGGAACAAAATCAAGCACACCTTGTTCAATCGCATCAGGTGAAGGAGTCCATGCCAAAGAACCCCCACCTGCGGGTGTAGTATCAGTATCTACTCTAATTGAATTATGTGCAGAAAGTATTACTCTACTGTCAGTGTAATAAAGGTTTACTAACCCTTCAGTGAGTTGATCTGTTGTTACTGTAGTAAATTTACCAGTTACATCAACATCACCATTTTCCCTAATGCCAAAAATCCAATTTGTACTATCAATTAAATTGTCACTGTAAGGATTTTTATTGTTCCATAGTCCAAAGTATTGACTATTCTCAACAGCATTAATATCAATAAAATTGTGTATAGAACGAATACTTGATAACATTGCACTACTATCTGCATTATCATTTCCAGGAGGATTATATGATAATTCTATAGTTGGGTGTATATCAGTATGGTTATCAAGATAATCTCCACTAAATATTTTATAGTCTAAAATATTTAGATTTCCTCCTAAAGTTGGGCTATCATCATAGACAATATTTAAATACCCTTCAGAGAATATTGGTTTCATATTATGTCTGAGACCCGTCATCCCCATACCAAGACCTCTACCGTCTGATTCTGGTGTGATTAGATTTATCAGATCAGTTGAATCATCTTGAACTTCTATGGTAAAAATTTGTTGTCCAGTTTCATTTGGAGAATCTATAAGATATAGTCTTGCTTTATCATTTGCATCGTTTGCAAAAGCCTCATCTGGAAAACGAATCCCATTTGCTTCTCCTATCGCGATATTAACAGTACTGTTGAATGTAGATGGTGTTGCAGCAACAACCCCACCATAAAGATTTAAATCATTATTTCCAGTAGTTTCCGCAATAATATCCCCACGCCAATTTGTTAATGAACTATTAGCATTTGCTTCGCCGCCTAAGACAAAAAATTCTTCACTTCCTTGAAGCCCATTCATAAACAATTTAATACTTGGTTGATTTATAGAATTTTGATGTTCAGCAACTTCATATATTTTACTTTTTGATCCTAATTGAAAAACACTCGCATATTGATGACTACCCAAACTTGCTTCACCTGCTGCTGCAAGTTTGGACAAACCAATTGCTTTGGCTGCTGCTGTTAAGAAACCGCCATCATCAAAATGCCAATCTCCCCAAGAGGTAATGACACATATCTGTTTTGTCGCACCATTCGCTAAATTTGTTATGTCAGACGCCATATTTTGAGCAATCATCGCAGATGATGTTGGAACACCACCAATAGTAACTGTTGGAGAATTTCTATCTATATCATAATTTTTGGTAGAAAATAATTCACCATTTACATCAAATACGCTGAGAGTTAATCCTCTCTGAGTAGTATTAAATTCATTATTAATACGGTGTAATGATGTTAAACCTTTAAATATTCCTCTAGGTTTATCATTATCATAACCACCTTGAATTAGATACTGAATTCCATTTAAAATAGAATTGCCTTTACTGTTATCACCTATTTGAAAGGTTCTATTTGGGTCTTGATACCATGTGGTTCCAAGTTCTGGATTATGATATAATATTCCTGTAAATAAATCCGCTCCAAGAATTGGATCACCAAAACCATTACTATCAATATTATGATAACCCTTTGTTAAATCATATGTCACAGATTTTTCAGAATCAAAGTATAGATAAGTTTTTTTATTTCTTAAATCAAAAATAGTATTATCATCGTATGAATATATTCCATCTGCACCTGGCGCTAGTTTTATGTCTTTTACTGTAGCATCAGAAATATTATAGAATGCAAAACCAGTTTGAACTGGACCACCAAATATTGTTAAATCTAAATCTTTAATTTCTTCTGGAATACCGTCATTATTAAATAAGTCTATTTTTTTAGATGTAAGTGGGTCAATAGCAGAATCTCCGAATTGACTTGTTTCAATAGTTAGTTCAAAACCACCTTTTTTAATTTTAATGACAACATCGCCACTGGAATCCCATGACACATTTGGATGTATCGGCCTCGCTTCTACTAATCTACCTATGTCAATTAATTGCTCATCAACTTGCCCAGCATTGTAAATTAATTCAAAGTTATATGGATCAGGACCACGCGAAAGAGGTATATCCAAATCTGAATCGTATGCTCCAGTTGATCTTACGCTTCTAAAGACAGTCAAAGTTTTTTCTTTTAAACCATCTTTCACAAATCCAACAACAACACCAGCCGCCCCAATTTTTTCTCTAGTATCATTAGCACTAAAAGTTGCTTGTAATATATAATCACTACGAGATGTTGGAGAAATTATACCATTTATAGATTTTGAAATTTTTTGATATTTAGTAGTCAGATTAGAATAATCAGAATCTAAAACAACGGTTTTAAAGTTAGAATTATTTGAATCAAAATATGTATATATATTATCATTAATTGGGGAAGTTGCACCATTAGTAAACCGTCCAGAGACAACATCACCAATTGGTACATGGTTTTCAAAAAAGTTTAAATTTGTTTTTGAAAATCCAGACATTATTACATCACCAGATTCAATTTCATATAAAAAATCACCATGACTATACGGTTTATATGACAAATATCCTTCACGCGATTTTAGTTTATCTAAATCTGATCCAGCGGCAGGAGGCTCTGCTTCTAATGCTGCTACAAGTTGTTCACTATCAAACACAAATTTACCAGAATATCCTATATAGTCCCAATCATATTTTTTTTCGTATGCATCATATGCTAAAAACTGTCCAGAGAGACCAGCACCAAAGGGTGTTTTTTCAGTAGTAGTATCATCACTATCACCATCACTATCTAAATCACTAATGTTTATATTAGGAAAAAAATTCCATTTATTTTCATCTTCTTCAAATTTTATATACGCATATTTTTCTCTGATACCACTTATAGAATCTGCTTTAGCATAATAAATTCCACCAAAATTCTCTTGTGCAATGGCGTTAATGTCAGTTAAAAGATCATTACTATCCCATTCACCAGCATCTATATAATATCTTCCAACACGTAAGATATTTTGAATACTAACACTATCAGAACTTATTATTGATGCGGTAAGTATATCCGACCTAGATTGAGAAATATATGCACTATCCGCTTTAAGATATTTAATATGTGAACTATCTGAGTATAAAGTTCCTAGCCTAGCACTGTCTGCCCTCAATCCATCAATATATGCGCTATCTGCATTTATACTTCCAAATATACTTGAATCTGCCCTCAATCCACCAATATATGCGCTATCTGCTTCTATACGTCCAAATACACCTAAATCTGCTCTAACACTATCAAAAATTCCAGAGTTTTCTCCAAAAGTGTCTACACCTATTGCAGAATCAGACCCTCCACTAACATCTTGAACTAAATTTGATCCTAATGTAATATCAGCAGAGGCTTGAGCAAGGCGAAAACATATATTTGAATATACTGGTGATCCTGCCGACATCCAAGCATTAATATCTACGTTATCACGCCTAAAAAATCTGTCATTATTACTGAGTTGACCAGTTGCTAATTCAAAAGTTTGAATTGTTAAGGTCTTGCACGAAGGTGCAGTTGGGATTCCAGAAATTGATAGGCCAAATTTGTGTGTTGGTATAAAAGTATTTGCACTTGGAAGTTTTTCTACTTGACCATCAACATGGGTTACTTGCCACCTACGATCAGAACCTACAATGTATCCAGCATCTAATTGAAGCGCAATTGTTACAAATTGTGCATTGTATGGAAGTTCGATTACAAGATTATCTCTTAAATCTATTTCTTTAATAATACCTAGAGGTTGAATTTGATATACAAGAACATCGTTTTTTTGTTTTGGAACTCTACCTTCCCAAGAATTATTATCCACCATAATTAATCTTCCTCTTCAGCGGTGGCTGGGTCTGCTACTTCTCCGCTTTTTATTTCATCCTCTACTTGAGATTTCAAGTCTTTAATATCCTCTTCTGAATATTTTAATACATTTTTAAATACCCATTCTTTAGAGAAATAGTCGCCAACATACTGAGACATGATATCAAGCGTCTGCAATCTTTCTCTTAATATTTCTGCATCTTTCAACTCAGAAAAATAATTATCTCTTGCATAATCAACTCTAATAGTAGTTTTCCAAACATCCCAATCGGCTTCAGTTATAATTTTTTTAAGAACTAATTGTTTCTTCAAAACTTGTAAAAAAATCATACTAAATTTTTTGCGAAGACGGTCTATAAATTTACTAAACTTTACTTCTTCTCTTGTAATTTCGTTATTTTTACCAAGAGAAAATTGTGATTCTTGTTCTAGTCTATTCAGTGGAACATTTAATGAACGATAAAGTCTTTTTTGAAAATATATGATATCATCAATCTGACCTAAGTTATCACCACCTGGAAGTGTTGTTACTTCAGTTCCTCTACCACCTTCTCTGCGCGGCAACCAAAAATCTTCTAGCATTGACATATGCTTACGATCATCACGCAATTCGCCAGTACCAGCATCGTAAACCAATTTGTTACGATATTTGGTCATAATATTTTTCATGTATTCTTCTGCTTTACCTTTTGGTAAGTTACCAACATCAACATAGAAAATTCTACGTTCTGGTGCGCGACTCAATCTGTAAATTACTAGAGAGTCTTCCATCATTCTTAATTGATTGACAGGCTTAATGCACTTATGTAAATGAGAAACAACCTTTTTTCTAGATTCGTCTAAAAGACCACTTGTTACATAATTAATTGAATCTAGTGTAAATTTTACACCTTTATTCTGTATTTGACCTGATGATGTTTTTCCTGGTTTTTCGGTATATATGAAATACTCATTAATTGATTCAATAACATCTGCATTTGTATTAGGGTCTTTTTTAGTTTTGACTTCTTTAATTTTTCTTATTTTGGTAGCATCAATAAATCTTAATTCTTGAATACCCGCTTTTTCATTTTTTTCATCAACTAAAATGTGATGATAAATTCTACCATCAATGTACCATCTTTTAAATAAATCATGAGCATGTTCAGATGCGTCAAACATTGAAAGAACATTTTTAAATTCCTCTTGAACAATTTTTTTAATATTATCTGGTGCTTCTATATCATCGGTATTTAAGGATAAAGTACTTTCATCTGAATTATTTACAATCGCTTCATTTACAATATCTTCTATCGCCATATCAACTTCTGGATGAACAGCAATTCCACGATATTTGTTAATCATCGCGATATTATCTTTGGTGTTGTCACCATCAATGTCTACATATTGACCAAAGTGGCTTCCAGACGCAGTAACATATCCAGCACCATCATCATTTTGTGGCGCAACTACACTTTTAATTCGTTCCGAATCTTTATCACCTTGCTTCTTTCGTTTTATTTCAAAACCAAAGAGAGAAACCGTATTTTCTGCCATGAAACATTCCTATAATTTATATTGAGTGGGGGAACGAATCCCCCCACTTTTCACAAGTATTTATACGTTAACTTGTGGTATTACTTTCCCAATATTGTACTTGGAACTCGCAAGTAAATTCTTCAATAGCATCTTGAGTATCATAAGATAATTCAATTGAAGAAATATTAGTTGGAAAACAACCTCTGAAAATGTATCTTTTCAGAACACTTTCATCCTTATCAAGTTGATCAACCAAAAGGTCTGCTTGATAAGTTTGAGGATTGGTAAATCCAATGTTGGTGGTATGAGAATTAATACCATTCATCCAACGCTCTAGGGCATCTCTTGTACCAAAATCTGTATCGTTAATGATTGTTGTGGTCCAAGTTTCAAATGTCCTATCTCCAGCAATTTTTAACTGTCTACCTCTGAAGGGAACTTCAATTGCATTCAGTGTTGATGCTGGAAGTTGTGCTGCCCTACACATAAAAGATGTAAGTTCAACATTACCTGCTGCATATCCTGGAAAGTTAATGGTTGCTTTAAAAAGGTTTGCTCTTGCGCCACCCCCTTTTAATTTTGCTTTAAAATCGTCTACGCCTAAAATCGCCATTTTTTATCTCCTATGCTATCTTATACGCCAGAAGTGCCAACAACTTCTTCAAACGAAACTCCAGTGCGTACAGCAACAAAGTTAAGAGTGATGAAGTTAATAGACCTTGCAGGTTTGATGAATAGGGAAGCGATAAATTGATTTGAATCTATAATTAACGGTGTGTTATTAGTTTCATCACAAACCAATTTGAAATCGGTAATTCCCCTTCTACCTTTCACATCTCTGAGTAGAGGTTCAACGATATTTACAAATTCGGCTCTTGTAAATTCATCGTTAAATTCAAACAGAATGTTTTGTGCCGCTGCTGAAATTGCTCTCTCAAGAACAAGGAACAACCTGCGAACATTAATCCGATCAAATGCGGATGGTCTTGCTAAGTGAGTTTTATCACCATAAAGCAATACGCCTTGACCCGGAATATTAGCGATTGGGTTGATACCTGCTTTATACAGTGTATCTCTCTCTGATTTAGTTGGCGAATATGCCAAACTAGTTACGCCAAAATATTGACCTCTACGAGTACCTGCTGGTGAGAACCATGGAGCAAAGTTATTATCTGTTGCCGCCATAATACCTGCTGTAGAAGATGCTGCTGGAATAAAAATGTATTGATCATTATATTTGTCATAAACTTTTAGATAGTTGTTATCAACCGCTAGATAAGAACTTCTAGTGAATTGATGACTACTTTGTGCTGCCGTAATCGCGGTAACTGCTAGTGCTGAAGTTTGCTTTCCAACTACAGCCTCACGATTTGGTGAAGCCAATACCATACAATCTTTACGTGTGTTTTGTGCTATAGATACCATGTTATTTACAACAGTTTGATGATTTTGAGCAGTCGCTAGGCCAGGAGCAATCATGAAATCAATTGCTAAAGCATTTGGATCATTGAATTTGGCAAAACCAGTTCCAAAATCTGCTGCCGCAAGTGCCGCCGAATTTACACCTCCACCAAGAGATATTGTAAGTTCTTTTTTACTACCAGTTCCAAATGACGCCGCAAAATTTTTGGTTCCTGTTGGTGCTGTACCTACATTTGTACCAAATCTAGAATCATTGACAGAAGGTAACCAAACATATTGTGAATTTCTGTTTAGTACTTCTTGAATATAATTTGTTGATCCTTGATTAGTTTTTGCTCCTAGTATCAAAGAAACGAATGGGAATGTTTCTAAAACTGTACCAGCAATTCCTGAAACCTCGCCTTCTTCATCAATAATGGCAACATGAACTTCATCATTAGTGACATTTGTACTCGCACCCGCACTAGCGGTGTTTGCGAAGGATGAAGTTTCTGGCGCAGCATCAAAATATGATCTATACGTCCAATTAGTGAAATCCGAATCAGTCGCAGACGCCCCGACCATAGAAACTTTCAAACTATTTCCAAGAACACCTGGATATTTTGCGACAAATGTGTGTCCATCTGTGCCAAGTTGGGCTTTTTGCCCATCAAAGTTGTCAGTATTTGTTACTAATGGGATTGATCCGCTTCCTGCTACTGGCGTACCAGAAGTTGTGAATGTACCAATATCAACTATACCAGTTCCACCAGCAGAATCTTCGCCTGTGATTATAATCTTCAGATCGTTTGCTGGCGTTGCGCCACCTAAACTAGTTCCAAGAATAACTGCTGAATCGCCAACATTATAGTCGCCGCCAGTTCCTTCATTTGTCAGTGCTGCTGAATAAACACCACCACTTTTTACTACTGTCCATACTGCCCCAGTACCAGTTGCGCTTGCGCCAGCCGCACCAGAGATTGATGCATGAGTCAATCCAGTATAAGTTGCCGCCCCAGCCGTTGTTTCGTATGAGTTTTTTGCTGTATCTGTATATTCTCTAACGATATATAAATCATCTGAGTATCGCAAAAATTGATTTGCTGCATGGAAATCACCAGTGTTAACTGTATCTGGACTTCCAAAAGTTCCGACTAATGTTGCTTCGTTGCTAACCAGTGTGGGTATGTCACATGGACCCCAAGAAAAGTTCCCGACCATAGCACCTGTAGATGTAGGTATGTTTGGGACTCCACTAGTTAAATCAACTTCTTTTACAACGATTGCAGGAGATTCAGAGGGTGCTGTTAATGCCATTTCTCTTTTCCTTTTCCAAGTAAATTAATAAGTTCTTCATAATACGGTTATGTTCAATCACTTGTATTTATATAAACTGTATTTTAGAACCTTTCATACTCTGTTTGCACATGCCATCTACCTGCATCATGATCAACAGTAATTTCGTCTCGCCCATCATCTATAAATCCAAATGGAAGCACATCGTTCTCAATTTCTTCCATTCTTTGGGAAAATAATAAATCTTTAATTTCTATATCTGTAATTTCATTAAAATGAAGTGTACCTACAAAATAACCAAAAAGAACAAAATTCATTACTAGATCATCATGATTACCATCACTCGCTTCCCATGAATTTCCCTTTGCTGAAAATGTGGATATTTCTAAAATAGTATTTTCATCGTGTATAAGTATTTTTTGATTTTCAAGTAAGTCTTTGAATGATGAACAACCCATTCTTTTTACTTTTTTATTCATTTTAATACCAATAGAATCTGCTTTCACTAATGATTCTACATACATATTTTCATATTCTAGATCGTGATATAATCCGTTTGCTACAACCATGCCAGCATCATTAGATTCAACCACAACAGTTGCCATATTATATGCTTTGGCATATTTGTAAATTATGTTTGGAAATAGTAATGGTGATATCAGATTATTTCTATATACTGCGACTTGTTCAAATATGTCACTTGAAACATCTATTATATTAAAGGTTGAATAATCTCTACCTCTACCTTGTGCAATATCTACCATACATGTATAGGTATGGCCTTCTATCGGTTCATTATATATTAAAACACTGTCCTTGTCAATTCTTCTTTTAGGGATTCTTGCTGATAATGAGAGTAAGGTTTCCACTTCAATGAGTGTATTGCCAGTACCAATAAATGTGTTTCCAAATTCTTGGTCAAATTGTACTTGTGAAGTGTTTGCTATAGTTTGATTTTTCCATTCCTCATCTCTGCCCGGAACATCAAACCAATCAACGCGAAAGGGCTTATATTCATTTACTTCTTGAACAGCACCTTCCCAAATTTTATGGAATACATTACCTATGCCGTTTGCAGTAGAAGTGATGATAACCTTAGTATTTTCCCCAGCAGAAACAACAGGATATGTTGAAGTATAAAACTCATTCGCCCTCTCAACAAATGCAAATTCGTCAAGATATAGGAGATTTACAGACATACCACGAATAGAAGAACCAGATGTAGCCGCCGCCACAATTCTAGAATTATTACTAAATTCAATTGAACCTTTATTCAGTGCTTTACAACCGGGCTGTAAAAAGAAAGGTAGGTTCTCTAACATAAGAGTTACTCTTCCTAACATTTCTCTTGCTGTCGCGCCTTTATTTGCCATCACTGCAATAACTTGTTCTGGGTTAAACAAAGCAAACCAAAGTAAATATGCTACTGATGATATTGATTTACCTGATTGCCGACACGCCAGAACAATAGAAAATCTATTATCGGTAAATTGGTTAAACATTTTTTCTTGATAGGGGTATAAATCAAAATTGACAAGACCTTTATCAAGTGATATTATTTTACAATACGTTTTAGCGAAATATGCTGGGTCATTCATACATTTTTGATATTCCAAGACACTTGCTTGATCCCAATCTTGGACTACTCCATCACGTTTTACATTCATATTTCCAAGATATGAATTGTTTACTTGACGATCAGTCATCGTCGTTCTTTGGATTAAATTCTATGATATTTGCATTATCTTTAATATCAACAGTTTTTGGCTCTTTCATATCTTGAAGCATTCTCTGTAGTTCTACAGTAGACCCAACAAATAAATTATTTGTAGTACCACCTTCCAATATAGGATCAATCCTACTTAATTCATATTTCTTTTTATGAAGATCAATAAGTTTATCACTTACTTCTGATACATTTTTAATTAAACCCGCAACAACTTCAAAGGCTCTAGGATGCTCTAACGCACTTGCGATTGAAGTCATTTCATCTAAAGCATTTTGGCCTTTATTGATTAGATCGTAATATGTTTGTCTTGTAAACTCAATATCATTTTTTTCATTATCTGAATCACTCATTTTTTTTCCTATGCGCTATCAAAATTTTCTTTTATTGTTTCAGTAAATCCGAAATCACTATCTCCTTGCGGTGGTGCTAAATTTAAAGGATTTGGTTCAATAGTATATTGAGACAATTGAGGATCATCAGAATCTCCTGCGATTTGATCATAAACATTAGCGATTGATTTTCTAATAATGCTATGATCATTAATAGGCCCATAAAAGTTTGCCAGCATTGTAAAATCTAAAGTATAAATTATAGTTCTTCTTTGCTCTAATGATCCCTCAAAATCATCCGCAAAATTTACGCTTGTTAAAGTGATAGGAACATCTTCTTTTATGTCAGAGGCTAATGTTGCAAAAGGTTTCATTGTTATGGTATAATGAGGATTAAAATATGGTATTATCTGTTCTACCATTTGCAGAGCATCATCTTGTGTCTTTGCATAGATATTCAATTGAAATGCAATATCATATGGCGCAGGGCTAAAAAATTTATTTCTTTTAGTATTAGATGTGACAGATAAATTATTATCATACGCATTCATTTTAGGTAGTTTACGTTCAGCATTGTACGTGAATGATGTTATCTCAAAGGACATTCTAGGAAGTTTAATAGCAACTCTTGTATCATTTTCAAGACTTGGATTCTCTCTAATCCTATCCAGATATTTTACTTTAGGTGCGTATGAAAGTGGAACTTTCACTTGACTTATAACTTTACCAGAAGAATCTTTTCTTAGAACATAAATGTTATTAAACATAGTTCCAAATATTGCAACTGATTTTCTAATTCGTTCGTGATAAAAATATTGTAACATTATTCGTCTCCTGGATCACCAAATGGATTAGTTTCAGAAAAATCCAAGAAATCTAATGTAGTACCACTAACATTAGCAGCAAATTCTTCATTCTGTTCATTTGAAGAAATTTTATTAACTTCTTTTACTGATAAAATTTCTGTTCTAAATCCATTATCAGCACCAACAACATCTGAGTCTGATCCAATTGAAAAAGTATGATACTTACCATCATCAGCACCCACATGAACTAAAGACATTACACCAGTTTCTGAATTAAAATTAGTTATTTCACCTCTAAGTTTAGTGGTTGCTAATTGATGAGATATTTTCTCACCAACAGAATATTTTGCCAAAATCGGTGGGGCAATCCAAATTGAGGGTGATCCAAGACTTAGATCATAATATTTTCCCCTAGCCGTTATTGTTACTCCTGATATTGTTCTATTTGGAGATACAGTAGAAAATCCAGCCGCCCTGAAATGGTTACTGTCTCCAGTTGCACTATCAAAAATTACTGTCGGCAATTCCGTATAAAATCTTCCAGGATTAGTCATTGTAGCAGATAAAATACTATTATCACTATCAACTGGATTCATATTTGCAACGGCAGTGGCTGTAAAATCAGTGGCGACTTTGGTTGGGGCTGAGATAATTACTGTTGGGGCATCTGTATAAAAATTTCCAGAATCTGTTATAGTTAAAGATGATAAAACCGCATTGGTTATCACTGGTAATGCACTAGCAGTGAAGTCACTTGCTATCTTTTCTGGTGCGGAAATAGTCACACTGGGTGGAGAAGTATAAAAATCTCCAGAATCTGTAATAGTCACAGTAGATACCACATTGTCAACTATCACTAAACTCGCACTCGCGGTAAAATTGCTTGATGGTAGCGTTGGAGCAGAAATCATAATAGTCGGTGCGCTAGAATAAAAATCTCCAGAGTCAGTAATCAACACAGAATTTAATCTGTTGTTGGCTACAGTGCCTGTAGCAGTCGCGGTAAAATCGCTTAATGGTAGCGTTGGTGCCGAAACCGTAACAGTCGGTGGTGAAGTATATCCACTTCCAGAATCTGTGATTAAGACACTGGAGAGTCTACTATTAACTATTGTTGCACTTGCACTTGCAGTTGAACCACCAACAGAATCAAATGCCGAAATAGTTATTGTTGGTGGTGATGAAACATCATAAAGTTTGCCAGCATTAGTTATTGTTAAACCAGAAACTTTATTGGTTGTATCATCATATTGTAACGATAATGTTGCTTGCTTATTACTATCACCAGTTGGTTGCGAAACGGTTATGGTTGGTGGTGTAGAACTGTCATAAAATTTACCCACATTAGTTATCGTCAAAGTAGAAACTTTATTAGACAATATTGAAGATGTAACTAACGCTTGTTTATCATTATCCAATGGAGCCGCTATCGTTATATTTGCTGTGCCAGCACTATCACTATCATAAAATTTACCAGCATTAGTTATTGTTAAACCAGAAACTTTATTAGACAATATTGACGATGTAACTAACGCTTGTTTATCACTTGAATCTGTGGGTGGTGATATTGTTAAAGTAACTGTACTAGAACTGTCATAAAATTTACCAGCAGTAGTGACCGAAAAAGAACTTACTTTATCCCCCTCCAATATTGCCGATACTAACGCTTGTTTATTACTTGAATCCGTGGGTGGTGATATTGTAATATTTGGCGCACTCAGATAATGTGATCCAGCGGTAACAACTCCAATTGATATTGTTGTAGCAGCACTATCTAAGGCTGGGCGCATAACTGCTTTGAGTATTGGAATAGTTGGTGCTGCAACTATTATTAATGGTGCAGAATCATATCCGAAACCACCATCAGTGATCGCACCACTTTGAATATAAGTAGCCATTATATCACTCCTATATTAGCAGTCGCAGTTGCTTGTTTAGGAATTTTTAAGGTAAGTTCATAAGTATAAGCATCTGTTGCCTCAAGTTCATTAAGAACAACCAAACTAGTATCAAATGATTCATCATTATAAACAAATAATTCACATCGCATTTTATATGTCGGTAAATTGCTTAAAGCATAAAATGGCTGTTCATGCTCAACATGCATTATTTCAAACATAGATTTTGATAAAGGTAAATATATTAAATCACCTTCTGCTGGTCGGTCTATTTGATCTATATCGTTAGTCGTTTGACCAACTAGGTTTCTCCACCTTCTTCTAGCAACTATAAATGTAGCAGCATCACGTATTTCTACGCCAAACTTTGTAAACAGATCACCTTCACCATCAAAACCCTCAGTATTTTCAATATACATTTCTATTTTGTATGAAGAATTAAATGCTGATGGGACATCATCACCAAAAACTTTATTTTCATTAACGATGGTTCTAGGAAGATAATAAACGTCTTGCCCATAAGTTTTAAGAGACTCTATAACGATATCTTCATAAAGATTTTGTTCGCTTCTTACTGTTTGAGAAATATAATGATTAGTTGTCATATTTTAACCCACCATAAAATCAGGTGGCATTTCTTGTTCCAGCCTCATTCGTTCTTCAAGTCTATCTCTATCTTGTATCGCATCATCATATATTTGTCTACCATTTAATGTGACACCACCTGGCATTTGCATATTTTCAAATTTTATAAGGTTTGACCCCCATTGAATTTTTATCAAACAAGTTGCATAATCTTTTAGAAACCTATCATTATAAACAGAAACATTTGTATCTGGATCAATAATTTGCAACACTTCTACAACCAAATAATCACCTGCTTTTATATCACCGTTTTGCCACTCACCGTGAATATGAAGTCTATTCTCTCTGCGTGAATAGCCTACTTGTGGAATACCATTCAATTTAGTATCAATCAATGCCAAGTGTTGTTGCATTTGTTCATAATACATTAAATCCCCAATAAAACTACCCATATCAGCAACATCGTTTAACATCATTTGGTATTTAATATCAAAGAAATTTGAAGTATTGCCAGCAGTAATAATAGGAAATAATTTTGTTACATAAATTACGCTTGAAGGTATTGGAATATATTTGTTTGTAACATCGTCAGAAGTAACGAGATGTTTTAAATATGTCCTATGTGTGGCATCTGAGTGAAATTCTTGATAAAAATCAATTGCGTCATCAATACGATCTTCTACTTGGTCTGTCGCAACATTGATCTCAATCACTGGTGAGCCTAATCTTCTCAAACAGTAATCTATCAATTCATCTCTGGTGTCGGGTCTATTTGATGACATAGTGTTTCCTAATTAAATAGTTTATTCACTTCTATTTATATAGATTTTAATCTCAACATATTATTAAAATTATCCATAAGACCAAGACTGTGCTTCTGGTCCCGTTGGTGTCCCACCACCACCACCGCCTTCAGAAATATCTGGTGGAGTGAATATGGAACCAACCTTGATTATATTATGTCCTATTACATCAGGAGTATATTTTCCAATGATGTCCGAGAAAAAATCAGAATCACGCGAAACAAATGTTGTATTAATACTAGCATTATTTACATTACTACCACCAGCACTATTGACAGTATGACTATCGCCATTTATTTGTAATATCGCACTAATCTCAGAATATACCCAACTAGAATTTACATCACTAACTTTAATACTAAACCTATCATTAAATACTTTAATATCTGGTTTTTGTGATGCGTTTATTCTAGTGAGTTGATTAACAATAGATGACATTATGACTACCTACGACAATTGTACATTTGTTAATATATCACTTGTACCTGATCCAGTTATAATAATTGCTTCATTCACATCAGCAGAAGTACTAGTAGTTACAGTTGCGGTTGTTGCCCCACCACTAAAAGTCATCGTACTTCCCTGAATAGTTAAATTAACACTTACTGCCATTCTAGCACCATCCATATTATATGCACTAACTCCAACAGTAGAATTTATATTTGAACCAGCGTAGTTATAAGTGCTATCAGCAGGTGTTACTGCCACTCTCACTGGAGTTGCATTAGATAGTAAATGAATATCAACTGGTACATCATCTCTGGTTCCACCAACAGCCCAAATTCTATCTGTTGAGTCTCTTCCTACAGCATTAAATGACTCATTAATTGTAGAAGTTAGTACCCACCCATCAGTATTATTCCAATTATAAATTTTAAATGCATTTTCACTAAAAGTTCCTAATTTAGTTCTAGTATCATTTAACCATATAATTTGGTATATTTGAGTGGATGATATTACGTTACTATGATATGTTAACGCTGTAGCATCAGAACCACTTACGGCATAAGTTACAAATGTTCTCTTCGTCGGAGTACTAATAGTTACATCTTTTTGACCTTGTAAGGGAAATACTGTTAAATACCTATTTCCGCTATTAACAAAGGTTTCGTTTATTGCAAGTCCTTTAAGTCTGGCTCTATAAGACGTAGTGCCATCCATATTATTTAACATTCCACTACTTAAAGTTCCAGTAATAGTTGAACATTGATCTCTGGTAAAAGTGTCAGCCGAAGTATTCCATTTAAAACACCAAGGGTGATAATTCATACTAGTATCAAAATATGGTAAATAAAATGCTTTATTTCCAGAACTTGCTGGATCATCAAATACGTGACTTGCCATTTTTGAAATTGTCTCAAATGCACTTGTTGCTCTTGTTCCACCAGCACTTGTTCCTGTTGCACTAGGTGCAGCAGTAAAATTATGCAAGTCGGTTATAGTGTTTGATGCGACATTGTGTTTTGTAACATACTGTTGATGATCATTTGTGCTAAAATTATATAAGTATAGTGGATTTCCGTCACTTGTAGTACCTATATATTGTAAAGTATAATAATTCCTCTGTGATGCTGCTATCGTTTCTTTAGTTGCACTATGATAATTAGAAAACGAGTTTCTACCAATCTTGACATATTGATATGCATAATTGTAGCGATAATAAGCATATATACTAGAAACATAATTTCCAACTTTTACAGTTGATATGTAAGGAAATTCATAATAAGTACTGCTATGACTATATAAGTACTCATCATTTGAAGGCGGTGAATCGTGTAAATTGTAAGTAGAACCTTTATTATACCAACTAACATTACAATGATAGTTTGAACTCCAGCCCTCATTTCCTAACATTACCACTAATTCATCACTACCATCAACTATTCTACGCATTCTTGCATTTTCAATAGTTTCATCCATACTCATAAATGGACAAGGGTCCACATTTGACCAATAATAGTCATTATGCCCACCTACAACTGCACCATA
>TARA_R110000823_G_scaffold24891_1_pt1 | contig 18888 bp, 23 predicted proteins | sample TARA_R110000823 | Tara Oceans TARA_R110000823 (sample SAMEA4397722) | marine metagenome | biome: Polar Biome; feature: [DCM] deep chlorophyll maximum layer (ENVO:01000326); material: water (ENVO:00002006), including particulate matter (ENVO:01000060) such as... | depth 20 m | reverse complement strand
AAGGATATTAGACACCTATAAAATAAGTGGAACTGTAAAAAACTCTGGACAACTCGTGTTTGAAAGAACATACACAGCGGACACTGAAAATTGGGACGAATGGAATAATAGTGGTGGGTACTTTAAACCTATACTATCTAAAGATTGGAGTATTAGTGCCGCTACATTAAATACTAGTGGTAATATTAATGCTGGTGGCTCTATAACAACAGGAACCCATGACAGTTCTGATATATTATATGTTAATAGATTTAATTCTACTTTTCCTTATGGTCACATTTATGGTGGTAGAAGTGATTTAAATACAACTGTTGGGTTAAGATTTGTAACTAGAAATACTAGTGGGGTACCACAGGAAGCTTTTACCCTTTTGGGGAATGATAGAAAAGCAACATTCCAAGGAAACGTTGTAGTTAGTGGAGTATCGACAGTAGTTAACATATTATCAGCTAATACATCCGTAAATGTAGGTAATGGTGGTGGTGTTGTTTCAGCAAACACGTTTACAGCTCCACAGATTTCTATAGGAAAAGAAAGTGGTGTCATAACAGGAACAACTATAGTTGGTAAATATAGTGGTGCTACCATTACAAGTTCTGGGGTAGACCAATCGATAACAATGACGGTAGCGAAATTTAGACCAAATATGGTAGTAGAGGTTATGATGGGTGGTGGCTCCGGAGATGTTCAAATTACCCTACCAGCAGGGACAGGTTGGAAATTCGGTAAATATACATTTAACTTTGCTGGTGTACCAAATGCGGGTGGTTCATTTGTGTTAAACGCTGCCTCTTCAGAAAAAATGTTTGGTATGTCTATGTGTTTAGATGGTAATGAAATTATAGATAATGACGGAACACTTACTTTTGGTGGTGGTAAAACAGTTAACGGTACTAAGATAGAAGTCACATCTCAGGAAGATTCGTTACAAACACTTGTATTTTTACCAGGTAATAAAGCAGACGTTACACCATCTTAAAACTAGACATTAAAAAAAAATAACACTAAACTTACATTATGAATAGATTAGAAAAATTAAAAAAAGACCACATTAAAGAGGTTAACAGAAGATTAGACGAAGGGTTTAAAAGTCCAGAACCAGAAGAAAGACCAATAGTTTTAAAACCAAGTGCTAATGTGACAAACTTATCTGAAGCCTTTATAACTAAGATGAATAACCTTGGAGCGGCTAACAAATGTGTGTAACAATTGGTGAGTCACAACAACTAATTAAAAATATACTTAAGTTAAATATAGATGAGGTTAAAATCATAACCCCAGAAATTAAACTAACTATAAAAACTACTAGTTAGTTTTTTTACCTTATCTGAAAGTTCCGAATCCAAAGACTCTAAAATTTCCCAAGATAAATCTGGAGCAACCCTAATACCCCCTATTTGAGTTTTTGAACCGTCCATAGTACCTAAAACCCCATTAGTTATATCTGTACCACCAACAAACCTTAAACTTCTATCATAATCGTGTTCTTCAGGTATTAAACCCAAAGAGTCCAACCAAGAATCAAAATAGTCCTTAGAACTTAATATGTCTTCTAATTTATATGTAAATTCAGATTTTTCCTCAGCCATAGTATTCCAATGGAGGTAAGCTTTCATACACTTACGAGTTAAATTACGGTCTTTAACCTTATCTAAAAAATAAGACCAAGTACGAGCACTTGTTTTAATATTATTATCTTTCTTAACATCTAGGTTAGCTTTAAAATGACCACTAAAGTTTTCATTAATCATAGATTCTAACCATAATTCTTGTGCTAACCAGTCTATTTTGTGTAATGAAGATATAGATTTTAAAGGGTCTCTAATTTGATGTACAACCTTAGTAAACCCACTAGGGTTTAATAAATGTAACGAAGAGACCGTTCCATTCGTATGAATTTCTTCATGTCTAACATCTAACCCTAGATTAAATAATAGACGTGTTGTGAAATATGTCCCAGAACGGGGAGCCCCAGTAATTAGTAATTTGGTTTTGTATGGTATTTTCATATTAAAAATGTATAAAATAATTTTAAAAAAAAAAGGAATTTTCTTAGCTTATTATATATTTAGCAATGCAAGCTTTTTATAAATAAGCTATTAATAAATAATAATTGCTATAGCAATTATTTTTTTTGTATAAATCAAAAAAAGATTTTATTTAAACCAAGAAGTATTTATAGTAAAAGATTCACCAAATGAAAAGAACAATAACGGAAGAAATAGAGGAGTTTAAAAGGTTAATAGGTGAAGCTACTAGTACAGCAAGTAGTGGAGCTTACGAACAACCATTAGGGTTTAACCAACCACAACCAACAACTACTTGCCCTCAAACAGGACAGCCGTTAGTTGGTTCAGAAATGGGTATGGGTGCACCAAGAGTAGCTGTTGTGGATATAACAACAACACCACCAGGTAACCCAACAACGCAACAATCAAACCAACCACAGTTTGATGATATGCCTTATTTAAGTTCACACCCTTCTGATTGGTCTTTTGAAGGTGACGAAGATGAGTTTTTATCAAATCACGGATGGGAAAGACCAACCGGTGACGAAATTGATATGAGTGCAGCTTTTGATGAGTTGGATGATGATGATGACGAGGATGTTATGAGTGCAGCTTTTGATGAGTTGGATGATGACGAAGATGAGGACGTTTTTAATTCATTACAAATGTTTACTGAAACTAAAAACGGATTAGGCTGGAAATAAAAAATAAAATTATTAAATTATAGATATGAAAATTAAAAAACCATATACGATTACTGAAAGTGAAAAAAACCGAATTATAGGTTTACACAGTAAGAGGGTACTTAACGAAGAGATGGGTATGATGTGTGAAACTTGTGGTAAGGTTCATGAAGGAGCTTGTGGTGGGACATATGAAACTGAAGAATTAGAAGAAATATCAGATTGGGCTAACGATTATGATGATGGTGATGACGATTGGAGGGAAGAGATGGGTGAGGAGATGTTAACCGACCTTAATGGTGGTACATATGAAGTTGCTGAAGGAAGGGGTATGGTTGAACCTACGTTAATCCGTGGTGGAGGAGGACCTCCTGGTCTTGGTGGAGGTGTACCTGGAACTACTGCTGACGGAATTCCAACATCAACTATACCAGGTTTACCTAAAGGGTGGAAGGTGGTAACACAACAAGAAATAGAAGAAGAAGAAACTATGAGTGACTTATATGAGGTTTGGTTAGGACACGAAGAAACAGAATTAGTTTCTGAAGGGGCACAAAACATAAATAGAAGACCTAAGAAAGAACAAATTTACGAATTACCAAGAAGATTTGGTAATAGAAGAATGACTGAAAGTGAATTAGTTAATATGGTTAACGCAATTGTAAAATAATATTAGTTATGGGGTGTGGTTGTAAAGGTAAAAGTAAATCTAACGTAAAAGAATCTAAAAGGTTAACAAAACCTAAAAGTGGTGTTATTAAATTAACAGAAACTGATTTAAAAAATCTAATAAATAAAGTAATAAAGACCAGTAAATAATAAAAGACCCGATGGGTCTTTTTTTTTCATAAAAAACATACCATTTACATATTTGTTTTGTATATTTATATAGAAAAAATTAATTATGTCATTGAATACAGAAACCTTAGAAAAGAAATTAAAAGATAATAAAGTTGTCCTAATAGATTTTTGGGCAGCGTGGTGTGGTCCTTGTAGAATGTTGACACCAATAATGGACGATATGGAAAATCTATACCCAAACCAAATAGGTAAAGTTAATGTAGACGAAGAAAGAGATTTAGCTACTAAATATGGAGTCCGTTCCTTACCCACAGTTATATTCTTTAAAGATGGTGAAGTTATGGAAAGAATTCCAGGTGTTGTGTCTAAAAGTACCTACATTGACAAACTAAAATATTATCTTAACTAAACAAGTATTTATTATAAAAGCTTGTTATGAAGAATCTAATAAAACTAACACAAACACAAATAGAAAACCTAGTAAATGAAGCTACTATTGGTTTTCGTTTACCCTCATACCCTAATGAGACCATTGACGAATTGGACCAACTTATAAATGTAATAACAGGACCCATAAGTGACCTAAGAAAAACTAAGTCGTTTAAGGATGAAGACGATGTTGTCATACAAAGAATATACCAACTAGTTGCTGAAGGTGGAGAACTCCATATCAAAGTACAAGAACTGATAGATTTGTTAGAAGAATTAGACGACATACCAGAAAGAGGAGCGGTAGGGTATAAAACATCAAACTACAGGTAAAAAAAAATCGTAAAACTTATTGATATTTCAATTGTATTATATTAAAATTAATATATAAAAAAAATTAATTATGAAAGTAAAAGTGTACAGCCAAAAACATTGTAAATATTGTGATAATATTAAAGATGCGTTAAAAGAAAATAAAGTAGAGTTTGAGTCTATGGAAATTGATGAACACAGAGATGAGTGGAATCGAATAACTAGAATTCTGGGGTTAGGGATGACCCCAACGATAGGATTCGGTGACGAATTCTGGGTACCCGGAAGAGATTTTAGAAGTCCAGAGGAGTTAATTAAAAGAATGGAGTACATTACCGACTTCCCATTACCACCACTTACCGAGGAAGAAAAACTAGAAACAGTAATTAACGCTACAAAAAATCTAGCTATGTCTCTAAATAATATGAACATGCAAATATCCAATATTCATCAGAAAGTTAATCAATTAACAACACCACCAGTACCACCACCAGTAATTGAGGAAGATGTAAAAGAAGATGTCGTAGAAGAAACCACTAGTAATTAGTGGTTTTTTTTTGTTATTAAAGACTATTTATTCTATATGAAAAGATTGGTTAACGAAGAACTTAATAGGGTTCGTCAAATTATGGGTATAATTTACGAACAAGATAGTGAAATTATAAACCAGGATGGTAAAAGGTTTGAAAGAACCGTATCTGGTGTGCCACCATACGAGTCTGATAACTGGAGAGCTGAATTTGCTTCTGGTAAATTTAGTGCTACGAACTTAGAAGGTTCACCAGATTTAACTGGTTTGGTGAAATGGTTAAACGAACCAGATAAAGTTGGTTTAACGCTAGTTGTCGCTGTTACAGCTGGAACTAGTAGAGTGCCGGTTAAACCTGGAGGTGAAGTAGCCAAAGCATTAGAAGCGGCGGGGAAAGAACCAACAAACAAGGGGTTAGCTGAAGCAAGAGGAGAAACAGCTGTAGAAATGGTTAAAACCCAAATAAAAAATCTAATACCAGAAGAAGTTTTTAATAATATAGAATTTACTGTTGATTTAAGTAAGGTAGAAGGAGGACCAGAATGGGACGAGATTGACGCAACCGTTCAAAAATATACAGACCACCAATTCCTAACTACTATAGCATTTGCAACTGGAGGGGTAGAGGTGTTAACTGAATTACCAGATATCTGTAATGGGACACTTAAAGGTAGTGGTGGAAAAGCTAAAAAGAAAAATAAAGGACCTGGTGGGTTACGTTACGCTGTATATACAGAAAATGATGTAGATGGTGAGTTTCTAGGGAAACATTATGATTTAGGTATGGAAACCGTAGGTATGATGACTTTTTCTTTTAACGCCATTAGAATACCAGACATGTTCCAGGTAACATATAACAACAAAACTTACACTAGTAGTGGTGTTGGTGGTGAGGGGTTTGTTTCTAATAGCTTTAAGGGTTGTGGAGAAGGGACTTCTTGTTATAATAACTACATGAGTGATATAGCTAGGTTGGAAGGTAGAACAGAAAAAGAATCCGGACGTATGACTAAGGCTGAAAATAAAAAGGGAAGATTAAAAACCCAGTCGTGGAAAATGTTAATAGGTTCACACGGATATAAACCCGGTGAGATTGGAGACCCGTTATTCATCTCTACTGATAAGTACGTTACTAGAGACTGGATAACAACATTCTTCAAAAGATTTACACCACTAGACTTTTCATCTGTTGGTGGGTTGTTTAAAAATAAAAAAGCGGGGAAATACAACCCAAAGTTTACTGATGGGTGGTCTAGATATACGGAAATGAAAGATGGTTCGTGGGACCCAGGAAATAAAGCAAAAGTAGTTACGGGTAAATCTGTTTGGGATGACATTAACGATTTGTGGGTAAAACTAGATGATAACTTTGAGAAAAACGAAAAGTCCTTTGAAAAATCTAGTGGTGGAAACGCAAAAGAAATCCAAAGATTGAAAGACGAATTAGCTAATTTAATTGAAAACGGAAACCCTAATGATTATGCCAAATCAATGACCAGAAAATTAAAGTGGTTAGGTTATGAACAAGGTGTTATAGGTGAAAATGGTTCCGTACAAATTGAAAAAGTCAAAGGAGCGGCTGATATGTATCTACAAGTTTACGCCCCACTAGACGATACCGCATGGAGGGCAAGTGTAACCTGTAAAGATTTAAAAGCTTTTTAAATCAATTAATGAACTAAAACCAATGTCGGTCTTCCCCAACTACAAGAATCTGTAACTTTTAGAACACTTACAGCACCCAAGGTTAAAGCACCATGACCTTCACTATCAAATAACATACCTCTTTTATGTTGAGGAGAATCAATCCAAGCCTTTACAACCCACTCAGCTATTTTTTCAATATCACCATTATACCATATAAAATTTATAGTAACTAAATTTTCAATACCCCAAGAACTCTCATTATAATAATATTTTATTCTATCTTGAGCTCTCATTAATTCAGTAAAGTTAACCTTATCATAATCTTCATTATGTGAAAGAGATATTTCTCTATCGGTTAGATAATATGCGTGATGATAAGCAGCGTCATAAACTTTATCATTCCATTTTACAGCTAATAAACCTTCAGAGATACGAAACTCATTAACTTTTTCTAATATAAGTTTTTCTAACTCGAATTGTCTTTCTTGTGAAAAAGATACTAAAGTTAATAGGGTTAATAATAATGTGATTAATTTTTTCATAGTGTAAAAGATAATAAATTTAAGTTAAACGACCAAGTTAATTGTATTATAGTATACGAGATATTTTAATAAATGTTTCAGGTATTTATGTTATATGAAAAAGAATGTCTTAGCTGAAATTAATAGAGTTCGTGAAATAATGGGAGTTATTAACGAACAAAAAGTAAAAACTGTTGTTGGTCAAGAAATTGTAGAAGGACCAATGAGTAGAGTGTTAAATGACTTAATTAAAGAAAAACAAGGTGAATTATTAAAAAATTGGAAATTTTACATAACAAGTAATAATGATTCAATTTTCTTACAACTAGCAAATAAAGAAACCCAAGAGTCCTCTAAAAAAAGAAGGTTTATTGAAAATCCAGCAACCCAGAGACAAGAGATTAATTTAAATAAGCCTATTGTGTTACCAGTTTCTATTGGTGGTGTAGGTTTGTTTGAGGGATTAAATAGTTATGAGGACTTTAATTATTTCTTTAATACAAATACAGAAGCTTCAGATAAACTAAAAAAACAAATACAAAATTTAAAATTAAATATTGAGGTTTATTCTGTTGGTGGTGCTGGTAAAATAGAAATATATTTAGGTGACAATAATAGAAAAAATAGAAAAAAGTACGAACCAAATGTCTTTAGTTTGGAAGATGGTGTACCAACAAGTATTTTACTACCTTTAACTGAGGGTCAAGGTGGTAATAGTGCAGCTATAGAAGTAAATAAAGATACATTAATATCTATTAGTAGTGGGAATCTAGCATCTTATTTACCCTTTTTAACTCTTAGAGCGCCAGTAATTGAAACTGAACCTGAAATACCAGAAGAACCACCTGTTTTTGCTAGAGATATAGACTTTAAACTCCAAGTAACAGACCCATTTGAGTTTGATTCACCAGATATAACCGATAACGCTAGAGATGAAATTAAAAAAGGGTTAGGTAGGTTGGTAGGTCAATTAGAAGAAGAGGATGTTTATGATGTCTACATAAATACTAAAATTAAAGGTAAAGATATTATTGTACAAGCTTTCTCTTCTATAGACGCAAAATCTGATGAAGTAGGGGGTGGTAGTGTAAGTGAATGTAGTCCAGGTGGTACAACTACTAGAGCACAGTATAATTTATGTTTAAGTCAAAAGAGAGCGGAAACTATAGTTAACTACTTAAAATCTGAATTTCCAGAAATCTTTGGAGAAACTAACCTAATAGCTAAAGGTATGGGTGAGTTAGAAAGCCCAAACAGTGTAAACCTTCCTTATTCAGACCCAAAACAAAAAGCACATAGGGACGACAATAGACGGTCAACTGCAGCAGACCGTAAGTTTATTATTAATATGCCTGAATTTACAACTACTAAGTACGACTAATCATCCAACCAAACAACATTAAGTGTAATGTAGGTCCACACTTTAGAATTTTTCGCACCCACATATTCACTACCACGGTGTGAACTTACAGAACCAGATTGGTACATAATTTTTGAAGATAATAAAAGTTTGTGATGTGGTGGTGAATTAATCCACCCATTAACCGTTATCTCAACAATTTCACTAATAGTCAAATCTTTACTGGGAATACAAGCCAAATTTTCACCAACACACCCCCAGTTACTACTAACACCCTCACTTACTCTATCACCTAATCTACGAACCTCGACATGACCTTTAATGTCGATAGATTCATCATGACTTATATTTTTAATTTGTGTTTGGTAATAATTGTGTTTTTCAGAAACTTTAAATAAATCTTGATTCCAAACCCAAGCGTTTAAACCATTGGAAATTCTATATTCATTCACAGCTCTAAAGATTTCTTTATCTAGTTGTGTCTGACCATAAGAAGTTATGGTTAATATTAATAATAAGATTGTGATTATGTTTTTCATAGTACAAAGATAATAAATTTAAGTTAAACGACCAAGTTAATTGTATTATAGTATACGTTAAAAACTATCAAAAGGTTTTACTATATTTATATCATATGCAAGACTTAACAAAAATATTAATAGGGGAAGGTCAATATGACGGGCATGTCTTAACTAGGAAACTACCTATAAAAATTGATAACGCTTTATATAGTCTAATTCATTTTATTGGTGGGATGGCAACACACGATGTTGTTCATTTTGCTGAGAGAGCAACCGAAGATGACTTAGAAGAACTTTATAGTCTAATAATAGATTTCCCAAATACAATACAAGCCATAATGCCTCTAGCTGGGAATTACAAAGTTTTAAGAAATTCAGAACAATATCAAAAGATTGTAGACCTAATCAAGATGGTGGGTATGGAGGAAGAGATGATTGAAGAAGGGAATGGTAGTTTGAACAAATTAGTGTGGAAGGATAGTCCACTTAAAAAACATCAAAAAAGAATGGATAGGGATTGGGGTGTATTTAGTTCATTTCCTATAAAAAAGTTTATGAACACCAAACCACCCAAAAATAATTCTGATGAAGTTATTGGTGAGTTACAATTAATAGATTCGTTACCATCTATCGAGGGTTTTGTTAAAACAACAGATGATGTTCATAAACATTTTAATAAATTTTTAAAATCTAAAAAATTAGAATACCCTAAAAATGATATAAAAGAAATATTAAAAAATTCATCTTCTATTTTGTTAAAATTAAAATATCATTATAACAGACCTAGACCAGAACAATTAGCTAAAGAAATGGGACTAAAGTTTCATTCAGAACCATTAGATTCTGCTAGAACACCATCTTACCCATCAGGACATTCAACACAAGGAAGACTAATCGCTAGATATTTAAGTGAACTACATCCAAAATACGAAAATGAGTTAATGAAGTTAGGTAATGAAATTGGTGCTGGAAGATTAGTGGCAAAAGTACATTATCCATCTGATGATTTGTTTGGTAAAGAAATTGGGGACGCTTTATATAAAAGTATGGGTAAAAAAGTTGTAAAAGAAGAGGCTATTCCTCTACCTGGTGCTGATGGGTTTTACACCACAGACACCAATCCATATTTTACAAATTACATCTCCCCCAAACTAAAACAAAGATTATTTAAACATTGGGATTCTTTGGGTGAAGCGGACTATAACTCATTAAAACTTTTTGGTGTTGATGATGATTACTTTAGAGATGAAACAAGTGGGTTCCATAATGTGGGTGATGTTTTGTATCCTGTATTAGCGTTAGAGTGGTTGGGTGGTGTAGAAAATACTAAGTTTACAAAACAAGGGTGGGAAACCACTAGTGAAATGGGGTTCGAGAATCTCAAATTTAAAGTAGAACCTATTGGTTTTGATTATATGTTTGACGAGTCAGAAAACTTTGGTGAACAGGGTTATGCTTGTTGGGATATTAGAGTTCTTATAGATAAGGATGGTGATTTGGGGTTACCGGTTAATCCTAAATTTATAAACAACTACGGTGATTACACACCATACATACAAGACTTATTCCCAGAAAGTGCACAAAATAAATTAAGTTCTTATCGTACCTACACTAATGAACAAATGGAGTTAATAGAAGGGCTTTGGGAGTATTATTATGAGGAAGCCAGTGAATACTCTGGCCAATTCTGTAAAGTTGAAGTTAAGTTAGTTTAACCTTAGTTACAAACTTTTTTATAAGCGTATTCCCACCTTTCACACATATCCTTCCATTTATGTTTATCTTGGGAATACATCTTTTTTAACTGTTTATCAAACTTAGTTCGTAACTTCAATCTCTCCAAATTATTATGGATTTCATACATAGTGTTTTCTTGGCTACTAGTCATTTTTTATTTAAATAATACAATTTTTTATGTTGGTTTACAACAAATAAATATGCTTTTTAAATCTTATTTTAAAATATCTTTGTTATGGAATTATAAAAAAAGGCAATAGTCTATTTAATTTATATTTATTATAAAATAGAATTGTATAATGAGTGATATAATATCAGAAATAAATAGGGTTCGTCAAATAATGGGTATCATTAACGAACAGAGTAATGAGGAGATTAATGTTTCGTTTAGAAGTTTTCCCGACATTGACGAAGTAAGAGTTGATAAATTTAGTTTACAAGGTGTTAAAGCGGGTGAAGCTAATATATTAAAAAATGGTGCACCTATTACTGCTGAGATAGATGGAGAACCAGCAACTGTAACAGGAGTGAGAGCGGTGGGCAATAAATTAATTGTAGACATTGAGATAACCATCCCTATAATTGGAAAGCAACCTATAAAGAAAACTATGGGTGAATTTGTTCTTGATGAAACCACAGGTGTGTATAATTTTGAACCTAATAAAAGTGTTTACAACCAATTACCCGAAGAAGATAAATTAGATTTTGATGCATTTGTAGCTGCTATAAAACAGGACAAAAAATTTGCAACTCAACTCCTAACGGCAGTTACGGAAGGAACAAACTTTACCCCTAGTGAATATGGGTTTGACATTACCACCGATGGGGAAGGTCAAGAAGAAATAATCACAACGGCGGATGTTGATGTAATAGTACCTTCACCAGAAATATTAGCATGGGCAGCTGAGCAAATTGAGGCTCAATACGGACAGGAATTTGTTTCTGAAGATTTGATAAACCAATTAAAAACGGACCCAGTATCTTATATTAAAAAAGATAAAGAGTTGTATTGTGGTTGGGTAGAGGTAGGTTATGATGAACATATAAATGTGTGTAAAGAGATGACTGAGTTATTAGCAACACTATCACCCGATGAAACAGTTACAACCCCAGAACCTATTGTGGTTACACCAAAAACAGTAATTAGTAGAGTACCAAACACTGATGGGACAACTCTAATCAAATATAGTGACGGGTCAACCGAATTAGAACCAGGTGATACAAAAGAAATAAAATCAGAATTAGCATTAAAAGGCTGTACAGACCCTCTTGCGACTAACTACAATGATAAAGCTGTGATTGATGATGGTTCATGTGATGAGTTTACGATTAAAGGTTTTAAAAAACAATTAAAAACAAAATGGCAATCTAAGGTAAAAAATGAGTTAGGGAAGGTTGGTGGTGAAGATATTTACGGTTTTGCAGACGCGTATAGATTACAAAATGAAAACAAACTTGAAGCTGTATTAGTGATGATTAATAATCTACTTTGTGTGAGTGCTCATGTTGCCAAAGCTCTTTTACTAACACAAAATAGAACAACCGAATATACAACAGCAAGTCTATTAAATGCAGCTGATGGACCTGGTAACTCTAGGGGACATCTTGAGTTGGTGAGTGGTATTAATGAAAATTTAGATTTGATAGATGATGAATTTAAGTGGTATAAAAATAGAAAACTAAGTAATGCGATTAATAAAAAATCAAGACCTATTCGAAAACAATTAAGGAGAGCTTCCGAATTTATAGACGCACTTGTTCCTTATATAAATTGGGATGAAGAAATAACTTTTGGTGACGGGTCGACACACAAAGCAGGTTCGGTACATGAAATCCTAATGAATTCCAAAAATAAAAGAGAAAAAATTATAAATTGTGCACAACAGTAGAGTTGGTAACCGGACCACACCTACACTACGAAGTCATTAGAAACGATATTAAGACAGACCCCACACCTTATATCAGAAATTAAAAGTAAGTTGGTTAGGGTCGTTACTATCGGTTTTTTGGGGTTTAATAAGGTTTATTTTTTTTGATGGTTCCAAATTACGATAGTGAGACGAAACCCAAGTACCATCCTTTCTACAGTAACCCTTAATTTTTATTCGTTTTTTCATTTAAAATTTTTGACCACGTTTAACCCAGTAGTAAGACTTACCCATACTCCAGTAAGCATTATGAGCCAAACCCCTCTGTTTTAACTTACCAACCACAATAGACCTTTCCTGGTTATTATCGGACACACCAACTAATTTATATAATTTAAGTTTTTCTTTCATACGACAAAGATAATAAAAAATAAATTAAATAACCAAATTAAATCTCATATATATTTATAAGATAATAGATAAAAATATTTTTAAATGACTAAACCAATTAATATAACAGAAACTCAATTAATAAAACTAATTGAAGACGAATTAGAAAACAACCTAACTAGTAATACATATGACGTTGAATATGACGTTGAAGATGAAATAGATTTAAGCCCAGAAGAAAGTTTTGACGAAAAACTATTATCACCTGAAGAGATAGTTGGTCTAATGGAAGAACAAATTGGGCAGTTACAAGATAGGGTAGATTATTCAGAAGAGTTATTAGCGGATGTTGTAGAGTTTACATCTTCTTTAATGGGTGATTTAGATAAAAGTGAAGACCTTAATCTAAGAAGGTCTAAACAGAAATTTAGAGCGTTAGAAACTAGAGCTGGTAGAGAAATGTTCTGGATACAATCAAGAAGACTCTAAAAAAACCTTTCCTTTTTACATATTTTAATATATTTAACTTTTAAAAACAAGTTATGAAAGTTAAAGAAATATTATCCCACCACATTAATGAAGATTTAGGATTATTTTATGTTGATTTTATTTTAGAAGATAATGATACAGAAAAAGAAATAAATAATTTAGAAATACCTGAAGAAGTGTTATTGGAATTCTGTGATTTATACGAAACTAAAGAATGGGTAGACTGGGAAACCAACGACATATTAGATATCAAAGGTGATGTCAACGAAGAAGCTTTATATGAAGGTTTAGAATACTATATTAACAATACAGAAGATACATTAATTTTATAGTTATAACATTCATATTTATAGTATATGAATGTCAAATTAACACAAAACGAATTAGTAGATTTAATTGTTGATATATTAACCAATCTAGAATTAGAGTCAGAAGGAGAGACTGTTAGTTTTCATAAATTGGGTGATGAGTCAGAATTAGGAGAACAAGAATCTGGTACTTCTGACGCTGGTCAGGGTGTAGGGACTTCAGTTATGGGAACTTGGGACTCGGGTCTTGCAAGGGGGGTTGCCAATCAAATTGGTGTTAGTATAGGTTCCAGTACTGAAAAATCTATCACCAGAGGTAAAGCAAACCCACTATGGTAAAAAATAAATTACTATTAAAAGAATCTGAATTAGTTGAACTAATTAATAGTGCCGTTAAAACCATACAAGAACAATCTAATATGGTACCCACCGACCTGGAAGGTGGTGGCGGAGGTGTAACGTACTATACCTCTGACGGAAAGATAATCACCAACCCAACTTACATCCGATTAAAAAACAAGGAAACTGATGACGCGTTAAATCGTTCATTGGGTAATTCGTATAGAAAAACCGCTAAGGAGATATGTAATAAAGTATTAAAAAATATAGATTTAACAGATAGAGAAACAGAGATATTAAACGGAGAAAGATATATGTCTGAACTTATAATGGATTGTCTACAAGATAACCAACCAGACCTAAACGATGCTTCCGGTTACCATAATGTTTTAATGGTACTATCAATAGTCTTTTATGTTATTGCTGCAATAGGAACTATGTTTTCTTGGACTGGAGTTGGAGCTTATGTTGCAGCAGCTTCATTAGTGATAGCAACTATAATTGAATTTGCTGATGGTTTGGGGTATATTTTAGATGATGAACCTGATTATTTTATGGCGGGATTAACCTGGGTGTTTATGATAGTCTACCCTCTGGCACAAGCAGGTAAAAATGTACTTAGACCGATAACTAAAAAAGTAAGTAAGGTTCTGAGTCAGGGAGCTAAACTTGGGGCTCAAGGTGCTCATAAATCACTTATGTCGTTAACACGGTCAGAAAAAGTAATACTTAGAGGTATACTTAACGAGTACCCAAAAATAAAAAGTGGTGTGATTTTAGCAAAAAATAAACTTACCTCCGATATTGCGGTGGTTAAAAAAGCGTATCGTGGATTGAGGGGCTACCCAGGTACAGATTTTGCCATAACCCAACTAAAGTGGGTTGTAAAATATATCTTAAAACCTATAAAAGTTGGGCTAGAATTAGTAGCTAACATTATATTCATGTTATCACTATGGGACCCACAACTAGTATCAGGTGGGTTTACTTGGTTGGGTCAAAAAACTGGTTGGGATAGTTTTGACACATTATCTTCCTTATTTGATTCGTGGGCCGAAACTGGGATGTATGGTAAAACAGCTTATAAGGTTTTGTTGGATGAGTATGGAACCCCTAGAGCTGTAATTACAACAACACCTAAGGACTGTACAATGGAAACCTATAGTTGGTTGGAAACTAAAATATTATATGCAAAAGAATTTAATATAAATATTGACGTTACAAAAGATAGTGAGGGGTTGACAGATGGGATTTGGGAAGAATGGCAAAAAGGGTGGCGACCAGTTACAGATATAAGTATGATAGGCAACATACAGTCTGTAGAATTAGCTTTGATACATCACGATTATTACTCTAAATTACTAAAAAGAAACGAATCAACCCTGATTGACAACGGATTTTTAAAAGAAGAAATTGATGGGTGGGGTAAGGTACTAGGAAATTGTGAGGCCTACATGGAAGCCATAAAAACAAAAAATAAAGACCTACAGGACGCAATAACATACTTAGATATGTTCGCACAAAAAGGTATAATAAAAGAACATCTCAAATAGTGTAACTTTCCCTAGAGATAAATAATAATTGATTTATATTTATAATAAAACAGTAGATGAACAATAAAGTATTAATAGAAGAAATTAATAGAGTTAGAGAGGTTATGGGTCTTCCATTGGTGGAGGCACAATCTAACACTTACAAGGGTAGGTTAACAGAAGCTATTGGTAACCCAATTGCCAGACTCATTAGGGGTTTAAATCCAGGAAAAGGTACAGCAAGTCTAGCTGCTAGACTTATAGTCCAAGGAGGACCTATAGAGTTATTATTTACAAAAAGTGATGATTTCTTTTGGAAAGTTAAAAATAAATATGCTGATGAACTGGCTGATGTTAACGACGTAGATGGTTTATTAGACTATATATCGTTTAATGGTGATGCGACAAAAAATATAATGAGAGACATGTTTATGGACAGTCCAGAAACTAGAAATTTAATATCTGAAGCGGCAGACAATATAATGGGTGGTGTAGGTACACTAGACAATCTGGTGGATATAGAAATATTCATTAAGACCATGGACGAACTAGGAATACCAATCGACATTGACGACCTAATTAAAGTTTCCGACGATATATTCTTAAAAAACGCGGATAATCCTGTTAGAATGGCTATTAAAAATTCTGATTCAATATCCAAAAATTTATTTGGTCAAGAAAGAAAATTTTTAATAAAAAAGAATCAAACAAATATGGGTGTTGAAAAAGGTAATGTTATAATTGACGTTATGGCCGACCAAGGAGTGAAAACATCTGATGAGGCTTATCAATTTATGTTAGAAATAGGTATGAGTGAGGCTGATGCAGCTAAAATAAAAATTGCGATAGAACAAGGAACGACAGTAACAAACGACATAGCAGAGCAAATATTTAACAGGTTAAGCACCTCAAAAAGCAATGAAATCATACTTGCATTTATTGAAAAAGTTAGTGGAAACAAATATATAAAAAACAAAATACAGATTGGTGGGGTTGGTGGTAAAATGACCCCAGAAGAAATTAAAAAGTTTTTTAATTTTGGAGACGGCACCGAAAATTTAATATTAGACATTTCTGAGATGGTTGGTACAAAGAAAAACCTAAACCCATTTAAAAGGAGTGAATTACCCTACGACCTTGATAATAGTGGTTGGTATGGCTTTTATCTTAGAAAAAAAGTTTTAGCTGCATTTTCTTTAGGGTCTAAATCAGCGTATCAATTACTGTCAGTTGTTTACGGGTTGCTTTTGTTTTATCATGTTTTTCCTTTTGGTATTATGTTTGGTAAACCCGACGCAACCGCACCTAAATGGCTTCAATTTTTGTTTGGGACAGAAGGTGGTGGTACATTTAATTGTGAAAACAACATAGAATGTGTTTTATCACCAACAGGTGAAAATATGGAAAAATGTAAAAGACAAGAGTATATTAACCTGTATCTAGAACATGCAGATGGTACAGCATCACCATTATATCTTACGGCAGCACAAGAAATCGGAGGATTCTTGGGGACATACACAAAAGAAGGTGGATGGTTCACTGAAGGTAGTTTAGAAAACTTTACCCCACCAAACTACGATGTTTCAGAAACTTCTATTTTAAACAAATTAAATGAAAGAAGTTCGTTATTTGGAATTGTAAGAGTTGCTACTGAATATTATGACGCTACAACGAGACAATTATGGGATGATTGTGACTTAATGGCATTGAAAGAGGGTAGTTATGGGGAGTTTTTAAGTGATAAAAACAAAGGTTGGTTAGGATTTTTTGGTGTTGACATTTCTGACACAACTAAAGATATTCTAAGAACATTAATGTCTAAACCACAAAGAACAATTAATGATACTGCAAATGTAGCTTTCGATAAAGACCCTATCGACGCTTATAACTCACTACTTAAATTTCCAAAAAGCTTGTGGCTTGAAAAAGGTGATGGTGGAATAGAAAGGTGGAAGTGTTGTTATAAAGGACCAATGCCGGTAGAGTTTGTGCAATTTATGACTTCAGCGGAAGAAATAACAGACCCACAATCGTTTAGAAATATGGACCCTGAAGATTTTAACTCATTTTATAGAAAATATGCGGCTGAAAAATACCAAACTCACAGTAATGCTTATATGAGACCATATATAGATAAAGAAGTGGGTGGTGTAACACAGAAAGTATACAGTTCTAAAGGAGCTACAGAATGTGGAACACCGTCAATACTAAAAGGAATGACAAAAGATGATATGTTATCCGGAATGCAAGAAGAAATGAAAGATTTTCTTGACCTACTATCAAGTGGTAATAACGGGGAGCCACCGGTACAGGATGGTGAAGCGAATGACGGAACTAAATAATGAGAGGATTAATTAGAGTATTGTATGAACAAGAGGTAATACCATTTTATGGAGTAACTGACTGTTGTGATAAAGAAACAGGACAATTCATTAGTAATAATGGTGATGGCCCTATAGAATGGACTGACTTAAAAGTTTATAGAACAGTAAAAGAGTTACAAGATGACCAAGACCAAATGACTGGTAATGACTTTACAACATTAAAAGGTCCTACGGTAGAAAACTTCCATCAAGAATTAAGTACCGATTCAGATTTATGTAAGTTACATAACCTACTTCTTCAGGTAGATGAAGACAACGAACTAAAGGAATTAGCAAAAACATCGTTAAGAACTAAAATTAAAGATTTGTGCCCTGAAGCTGTAGTGACACAAACACCAATCATTAATGACTTATGTTCAAAACCTGTAGATGGTAAATCTTGGTACCTTTTTGATTATAATGGAAAACTTAGTCCACAAGTTAGAAACGAATTTAAAGACGAAATATTAAATAAAGTAGGTATTACTGGCGGTCTATTCGCACCAGGAGAAGAAGTAAATTGTATTGAGGAAATAAAGGTTTGGTATGAAGCACCTGACAAACACATAACAAGTAAAGCATATACCAATTTTGCAGCACCAGCTTTAAATTGGTGGGATGGTTTTAAGTTAGATTGTGGTTGTGGTAGAAAGACAGAGGACACATATATGAACGGACCCAATCTGAAAATAACAGATTTAAAACACCCCTACGCAAACCCAACTAGATTGATTACCCCGACGAAAGAAAAGACCTCAAACACAACCATTAAAAAAAGTAACACACCCAACACTAAAGTTGGGTTAGAAACAATAATCACAAAAGACCAAGACGATGACGAGTCATCCTATAACATAGATTTTTTATAAAAAAATAACCCAGATTTCTCTGGGTTTTTTTATTGGTGGAGGTGGGGGGTATCGAACCCCCGTCTTGTTCATCTTCTACTAATGTCTATCCTACACGTTTAGTTTATTCTTTATAAGACCAACCTATTAGAATAAACAAGATTTCGGCGGTCTTTCAATGGTAGTTTAACCATGTACCAAA
>TARA_R110000823_G_scaffold107469_2_pt1 | contig 18893 bp, 36 predicted proteins | sample TARA_R110000823 | Tara Oceans TARA_R110000823 (sample SAMEA4397722) | marine metagenome | biome: Polar Biome; feature: [DCM] deep chlorophyll maximum layer (ENVO:01000326); material: water (ENVO:00002006), including particulate matter (ENVO:01000060) such as... | depth 20 m | reverse complement strand
ATCATCATCTGCCGTAAAAATATCAACTTCTGCAATCGATAACGCCATACAGCAATTTACACGCGCAGAAATTGAAAACTGTTTTTCGTGGACGTATGCCCTTGGTGGTAATTATTTTGTCGGCTTTACTTTTGAAAGCATCCGCATACCAAATAAAACTTTTGTATATGATGCCACAACCTCAGTACTAGCAGGTTCAAGCACTTGGCACGAGCGTCAAACAGGCGTTACTAATAACAGTTGGCGCGTTAACTCAATAGTATCAGTCTACGGTAAACTAATGGTAGGCGACGCTCTAGGCGGTAATATAGGGTACATAGACAATGCCAATTACACAGAATACGGTGATGTTATGGTGCAGGAGAAAGCATCAAAGCCATTTTCTGCAGGCGGTTTACCCATATTCGCTGGTGAGATTCAGTTAACTATGGAGTCAGGCGTGGGTTTAGCTATTGGTCAAGGATCAGACCCTATTGTGCGAATGGATTTTTCAGACGATGGAGGGCGCACATTCTCAAGCGAGTTCTCGCGTTCCTATGGAAAAATAGGCGAGTATATGTCTTTACCTACATGGCGTAGACAAGGTCGCATACCTAGACATCGTGTCATTCGATTTAAAACCTCAGACCCCGTAAAAAGTGTTATAATCAAACTCGAAGCTGATGTTGAAGTGGGTGAATAAAATATGGCTGAATTAATACCGCCACGCCGTAGTGAATTTTTAACTAAGTCCGGCGTTCCTACTCAACGGTTTGCTGAATATTTAGAAGCTTTGACGACCAAGACTAATAGTAATGTCATTTATATTAGCGATAATAGCGATGGGTCATCGGCTAGGGCGCATTTGCTAGCGCTTCAAGAACAAGTGGGAAGCGGTGACTTTTTGACTTCTGATGACACAGGATTCACTGTTGACTCAATTAAATTAAATGTAGATATGACCGAGGCTTAAAAATGGCACTGAGTCCAATAAACGTAGGCGCAACAGCTAACGACGGAACCGGCGACACTTGGCGCGATGCGTTTGTCAAAGTTAACGCCAATGAAGCAGAAATTGCCGCAACTGCTGCAGCCAACGCTTTAGCAATAGCTGCGCTCGCAGGTCTTACTAAAACTTATTGGTTTGATGCGAATGACACAGCGACAACAGCCACGCCGATTACGCACGGAGCGGGGGCAACCAATACGTATTTAACTAACAACGCTCTTGGTTCTTTTACCAATTCGTACAATCCAGATTCTAAAGATGCGCTATGGAATCCATCTACAAATAAGTTTGATTTTACCAGTCTAAAGATTGGCGACGTAGTTAATTTTAGGATCGATATAAACCTTTCTAACGCAGCGGCTCAAGAAGTTGATTTATTTATGAGCGCTGCAGAAGGGTCGGCTGGCCCCTATGAATTAAACATTAATCATACGTATTATAAAAATGCCTCAACTCTTGCGAATAATACCGCTATTTTCAGTGTTTATATTGGTGATGAAAATACAAGAACTGGAAGCGCTAGATTTAGGTTTGCATCTGTAGCAGCAGCCACAATCGTTGTTAACGGCTGGTTTTACCAGATAACAGAGGTATAAATGGCAGAAGCTATATTAGTTAACAGCGCCCAAAACGCCTCGCCAAACGCCATTCAGGTATTTTATACCGCGCCAACTGGTGCTGGTGGTACTCGCGTAACTGCATTTACAGCCACGAACAATACAGACTCAAACAAGACTTACAAGGCTTATATTTATGATGCTAACGGAACGGCGCTGACTGCGGTAATACCTCAGAAAATAATAGTTCGAAATCGATTTGATTTAGGCCCATCAATTGTGGGCCAGTTAATACCACCAGGCGGCACCTTAAGAATGGAAAGCAGCGCTGCAGCATCAATTGCTTTTAGAGTTACAGGCAACGAGCTATGATACTAAAACGCACAATAGACCTTGCAGTGATCAAAAGCTTTATGATGAAGCCTGAGATTTATAAACTAGCGTCTGAGGATGGTGCAAGCTTAGATCCTGATTTTACAGAGAGTGGGCGCGAGACTTGGGTGTTAGCCGTTGAAAATAACGAAGTTATTGGCTTAGTGCATTCTCACTTAGAAAACGGCACTGCGGCTTGGTTCCATCCTTACATTCTACACAGCCATAAAAAAGAATATTTATCTTTAGTTAAGTTGTTTTTAGAATGGTTTAACGAATACTTTCCGATAGAGATACAAAAATTAAATGCTTACATACCAGCCTACGCAAAGAAAGCGTATGATGTGGCAATTAGCGCAGGCTTTAAAGATGAGGGTTTAAATCGAATGAGCTATATGAAAAACGGCAAATTATGGGATCGTCATTTAGTTGGCGTTATCCGAGGTGAATTAAATGTCTAACATTGTGAACAAAGTTGTTAAATTTGCAACGCTCGGTCTAGTCGATGATATAACCGGCTCAGAGGCAGCGGGCGAGGCCGCCCAACAAGCGGCTAATGTGCAGACTCAAGCTGCTGATGCTGGTATTGAAGATCAGCGCCGCCAATTTGACCTTACCCGAGGGGATTTAGAGGCACGCATACAGGGCGGTAATCGTGCTTTTTCTGGACAAGAGGCATTATTAGGGTTATCTGGCGAAGCGGTTCAAGATCAGGCATACAGTCAATTACAAGAGTCTGCCGGACAGCGTTTCCTCCGTGATCGACAACAAAAAGCTTTATTACGCAATCAATCCGCTATTGGCGGCTTAGGCGGTGGTAATGTTCGCACCGCACTACAAGAGCAGGCTATGGGATTTGCACAGCAGGATATAGAAAATCAATTCGGGCGATTAGGTCAGTTAGCAGGCCAAGGGCAGAACGCCGCTGGAACGTCTGGTCAATTCGGGGCGCAATCTGCTGGAAATATTGCTAACCTACAAGCAAATAGAGGATCGGCGCAAGCTACTGGACTGCTAGGACCGGCGCAAGCTAACGCAGCGGCAACAGGCGGGCTATTACAACTTGGCGGCGCATATTTAGGAGCAATATAATAATGGCACAATTAATAACGCCAGATTACAATAAGCTAGTTCCAAACTTTTCCTTATTTGGTACAGGCATTCAGCAAGGCCAACAGATTAGTGAATCAATGGCTAATCGACAAGCGCTTAATAAGCAAGCTCAAGATGCTAGCCAATTAGCGGAAACTCAATCTCGAGCTAGGGCTGGTGATAAGCAAGCTTTGCAAGATGTTGCGGGAACTGCATTTGGCGCTGATCTACAGGCTTACAATGCAGCCACCAATGAATCAGAAAGAAAGGAAGATTTGCGCGAAAATGAAGAATTAACGCGCACCTCTTTAAATGCTTTATCTATTAATGACCCTATTGAACGCCGGTTATTCTTAGAGCGAAAACGTGCGGGATATATTAAAGATGGTCGAGACACTAGCAACATTGATGGCGCTTTAAAGCTCGATGATGCAGCGTTGGGGCAAGCATTAACTATGCAAGCTCAGCAAGGGCAAAGTATTGCTGATCAATATAAGCGACAGTTTCCGGCAGTTGAGGTACAAACACCTACTAGCCTACAAAAGAACTTAGCGGCGGCTGGCTTTGCTCCTGGAACTCCAGAATTTAAAGCAGAGGTTGTTAAATCATTAAGCAAATCAGACACTACTATAAACGTAGGCGACGGTGAGCAGGCATTTGCTAAAGAAATGGCTAAAGGCCAAGCCCAAAACGTATCTTTGGTAAGAGAGCAGGCAGATACTGCTATTGATGCCAACCAATCATTATCAGTACTTGAAAATATTGACATTGAGACAGGCGCGTTAGAGCCGGCCAAGCTAGGTATTGCGGCGTTTGCTACTGCCTTTGGTCTGGATGGCTCTAAGATCGCTAATGTTGCTGGTGGTGAGGCGTTTAACGCTGAAGCGCAACGTATTGTACTATCAGTAAAAGCCTCGCAGAAAGGCCCACAGACAGACAAAGATGAAATAACTATTAGGAAAACCGTAGCTAGCTTAGGTAATAGCAAGCAAGGTAATCAGTTTATTATTGATTCGGCGCGCGCACTAAATAACCGGCGCATTAGTCGAAAGGATTTTTATGATACTTTCTTAGAGGCTTCTGGTGGTAAGTTTCGCAATAATGACGGACAGACTGCAGACGCGGCTTGGTCTAAGTTTAAGCGCAATACTCCGATGGTTTCAGCAAAGCAGAGAACGCCGGAAGGTTTGCCAGTTTTCTATTATAAGTTCGAGGAAGCCGTAAGGGGCGCTAACCCAGACGCAACACGCGGTGAAATATTGGAAGCATGGCGCTCTGCTGAAAAAGGGGCTAAATAATGGCTTTAATTATTCCAGCATCTGTTGGCGGTACTGCTGAATACACTAAGCCCCCGGCACCAGTGCAGCCAGTTGAAGATCGGGCTAGTAAGTTAATTATACCAGCTTCAGTTGGTGGAGCGCCTGAGACTCCCCCCCCTCATCCTGCTGCTAAAGTTCCTAGTGCAAGCACATTGCAAGAAATTGGCGCGGCTCCTGAGTTGAATAAATTATCGTTACCATCATTTTTAGCAAGTGCTGGCGCTCTATTTTCATTTGATGATGCAGAAGTAGGTGACATTCTACAATCTCAATTCCCTGGCACAAAGATTACGCCAGACGAAAAAGGTGATTTAGTGGCCACTTTTCCAAGTGGTAATAATTTTGCTATTAATAAATCAGGATTTAGCGGTCAAGATTTAGTTAAGTTGATAGGATCAGTTGCAGCATTTACACCTGCAGCAGCGGCGGCGGCTATACCGGCAACATTAGCTAAAAAGGTTGCATTAGGATCGCTAGCGTCTGCAGGAACTCAAGCGGCTATTGAGGCTGGCCAAGAAGCTATTGGGGGCGACTTTGACAAAAGCGAGGTTGCTATAGCGGGCGGTTTAGGTGGCGCTGCTGAGTTGGTAGTGCCCGCCATTCAAGGCATTAGGCAAGTAAGACAGACAGGGGAGCTTGGCGCTAGTGCTAGAGAGTTAGAACAAGTCGCGCCCTCTATCGCTGCAGCAGATGAAGCCGCTTCTGCTACGGGCGTTTCATTGTTTCAGGCGCAAAAAACACTAGTCCCTAGCCAGTTGGAAAAGCAGTCTTTTATTGCATCATTACCGGCCGGAACTCTTAAGGCGTCTAAAGAATTAAAAGCTCAAAATAAAGAAGCGGGCCAAGCGGTTGATGACTTCTTAGCATTAATTGCGCCACCTGAATCAGTTGTCACGGGTGCTGAAAAGTTTAGGTCTGCAGCACAGCGGGCAATAAGTCGGGCTAAAGAAATCCGCGCTGAAAAATCTTCTCCATTGTTTAAAGAAGCATTTGACGAAGGCTTGTCATTAGATACTTCTGGTATAGTTGCATCATTAAAAACCACGCTTGATGACTTCCCGGAACAAGGTGAAGTGGCGCGTACTTTGTCTAAAGTATCCCAAATGCTTGCGCCAAAAGAAGCAGGCACACTACAATCTCTACGCCAGCTACAAAATATTAAGGTTGAAATTGATCAGATGATCAACAAAGTTGGTGAGGGTTCTTTAGGAAATACAACCAAAGCTAATCTTGTGCAGGTAAAAAGCCAGCTGCTAGATAATATGGATCAAGTAAGCCCTATATTCAAGCAAGCAAGAGAAACTTTTGTTCGCAACTCTGCACCCATTGGAGCGCTTGAAGATTCAATTATAGGTAAGATTGCATCAATCAAAGATGTTGATTTAAAAAGCATATCTTCAAAAATGTTTAACCCTGCAGAAAGTAATCCAGATGTTGTAGCTAAGGCGAAGGCCATCATTACAGATATTGATCCTGAAGCATGGAATCAGTTAGTACGTGTTGAGCTAGAACGCAGGCTTGGAAGTATAAAGCCAAATGAAGGTGAAACGTTGCAGAACATACCTGGTCAACTATATCGGGCTATTTTTGGCAACGATAAACAGTCTAAAGTGCTGTATCAAGCCCTCAACCCTGAGCAATCAAAAAATCTCAAGTATATCCAGACGGTTCTTGGTCGCGCAAGAATTGGCAGACCTGGAGGATCGCAGACAGCAGCGCGAGAAGAAATAAAGAAAGATCTTAGCGGCGGGGCTATTAAGTCAATACGAGAATTTATTTCAAGCCCTATAAAAACTTTTACAGGAATTGGTGATGGCGCTGCATTTAATAGCAGGGTTAGCGCGTTGGCTGAAACCATGTATAATCCTAAATGGTCGCCCAAAATGAAAGCTATTAGAAAGTTAAGCCCTGAATCTCCTGCATCTGCAAGAGCTATGGCGCAACTTCTAGACGACATAAATTTAGAACAAAAGGAAGATAAATAATGGCACTATCACGCTTTGTACTACCATTTCCAGACGTTGGCGGAGGCATTAAACCATCGTCTGGGGCTAAGTTATTTTTTTACGCCACTGGCACAAGTACGCCCGCTAGTACCTTTTCTGATTTAGCAGGGTCTACAGCTAACACTAATCCAGTAATTGCCGACGCTAATGGTTTATTTTCTGATATATTTTTAAGCGGCACATTTAAAGTAATTCTCAAAGATGCAAACGACGTACAAATATGGGAAGCTGATCCTGTAACTAATATAGATGAGGTACCGTCTACTTCGGTCACCTTCCTACAAGGTGGTACAGGTGCTGTTGCACGTACTGTAGAGAGTAAGCTACGTGAGTCTGTTAGCGTTAAAGACTACAATGCAAAGGGCGACATAGCTGTCACTGATGACACCGCCGCAATTCAGGCCGCTGTTGACTCCGCTGTCGTGTCGTCTGTTGGTTACACTGACGTTTTCATACCCCCAGGGTTATACTCTATAAGCAGCCCTATATTATGCCCCGCCAACTATAGGTTTGTTGGAAATAACGCAGTAATAAAGGCAGCGGTAGGATTTACGGGGGTTACTAGAAATAACATAGGCGATGGTGGAACAATAGTTCTTGAATCGATGCTACTTTTTTTGCTTGGTAATTACAACGACATTGGTGGGGCGCAACGGGATGCGGCTTTTATCGGTCGAGGCATCACTCTCGACTGTAATAATGTGACAAAATCAGGCGTGTATATTGAGCGCATGCCATACTCGACTATTGAGTGCAAAGTTATAAATACAATAGCTGGAGGCAACGCGATAGATGTTGGCCCGTACTGTTGGGGTACTCACTTAAACGGTAATATCATAGAAGACTTTGCAGAGAACGCTATAGCCATAGGCTTCGGGTCAAACGGAGTTACTATCACATCCCCGCGAATTTGGGGCAAGACTAAAACGGGTGCATCAGGAGTACTGGTTAAAAGTTTAGCTAACATCAATGGACTGGTTGTTAACGGCGGTTTTATTGAGAAGATCGCATATGGGGTTAGTGTCCAGCGAGGGAACGGCCCAATATTACTGAACGGTGTTGATCTTGAGGTTTGCTCAAATAGCTGTGTTTTAGTAAACGGCAATGTAGCCGATGCTTACAAATCTACAGTTGGAATAAAAAACTGCTACATGAGTTCTATAGGCAGCAATGTGGACGCAAATTATGCCAAAGTTACTGTAGAAGGCAGTAGATTGCGCCTAGGAGATAATTTTAAAACTGGCAGTGGTGGATTTATAGACGCATCAAACAACGACTATGAGAGTGGCTTGCCAGCGATAGTTGCAGGCTCTAATGTTGCCCTAGATGTTGAGCAATCGTGGACTCCGACATTATTGGATGATTCGTTAAGCCCGTCTGAAGGGCAAACATATTCTGTAGCTTCTGGAACTTATAGCAGGAGCGCCAATAAAGTTTTCTTTAAAGGAATTATGACGCTAGCTTCTATTGGCACACTTGCAACAGGAGAATCGGCTCGCATTGGAGGGTTGCCTTTTTCATCTAGCAGTACAGCCAACACACAATCTACTATAAATATAGGATATGGTGCTGGACTTTCTTTGTCAGCAGTAAATGCGGTATCTGGTTATATAGGTGTAGGCTCTGACTACGCCACGCTTCAGAAGTTTTCCGCAGCGACTGGTACATCAAATTTAACTGTAGGCGAAGTAAGCGCAAGTGGAGTTTTGATTTTCTCGGGATGGTATACATTATAAAAGATGAAAGTGCTATCATTTAAACAGCAATTATTAAACAAATATTAGGAGTAATTATCATGGCAGCAAAAACGAATATACCGCTAACGTGCTCTACGATACGACCACAGCATTACTTTATGCGAGGACCTTAAGATAAAAGCATCCGCGCAACTAAGTAAATTAAAAGGTATTCAACCATGAAATTTGTCTTCCACGTTGCAGACTTTACTAAACCCTTCGGGGTTGTTTGCAGTATCTTGACAAGCGGCCCTTGGTCTCACGGAAGTTTTATTACAAATAGCGGAACTCATTACGATACCACAGCCTCGCTAGGTTTCTTGGGAGTTCGAGTGCCACAGCCTAACCGTCGATGCGTAGTGTATGACGTGCCTGAATTCGTTCTTACGGACGAGGATATAAGCCCGTTCATAGGTACAAAGTACGACCTATTAGGCTTGCTGTTTTATCCGTGGGGCGCTCAGGACGGCTCCAAACTCTTCTGCTTTGAGTCTCAAGTCGTGGCGGCGAAAATAGCAGGGCTTGAAATTGGCAGCGGCAAACCGTCACCTCTTAAAATAATACAGATTTTGGAAAAAATGACGACAGGTGTTCAAATGAAAGAGTCAGATTTAATTGACGGGAAGATATAATGGGTTTTGAATCTATAAAGACTAGAGTGCTCTACCCACTCATAGTCATGGCGATAACAGGACAGTTTTACTTTTCTTGGACTGTCACCGAGTCTGTATCCGCTATTTCTTCAGACCAAAGGGTGGTAGAAGTAAAAATCGCCGCGATGGAAAGTCAAATTATAACGCTGCAAACTGTAATGGTCACAAAAGACGAGTTGTTAGAGACTCTAAAAAGAATTGAGCTTTTTATTCAGAATGAGACTTTACGATCAGCATTGAGAAAAGAGTCTAACATTAATAAAGGTATAAGATAATGAACTTGACTAAGAACTTCTCACTTTCAGAATTAACTAAGAGTGGGACAGCTATACGTAAAAATATCGATAATACACCTGAGGTCAATGAATTGACTAATTTGGTGTTATTATGTGAGACTATTTTACAACCTATCCGTAGTATATTAAATAGACCTGTTATTATCAATTCAGGCTTCAGGTCTGCAGAACTAAACACGGCTGGTATCACATTAAAATAGGCAACGCTAAACTTAAGCAGATGCAAGCCGAGCTAGATAATTCCGAATCGGGAAGGGATGGGGCAAAATGATCACATTAAAAGAAGGCACGATTAAGCATATAATCGACGTTGAAGGTGGTTATGCAAACGACCCCAACGACTCAGGCGGCGAAACTAATTGGGGAGTTACCGTTCGAGTGGCTCGTAAGTATGGCTACACTAGCGCAATGATCGACATGCCGCGAAGTGTGGCGTTTGATATTTACTCTGCAATGTATTGGGATAAGCTTAGCTTAGATGATATAGAAGATTACTCTCAGATAATCGCTAAAGAATTAGCAGACACTGGCGTTAACATGGGCACAGGTCGAGCGGCTGAATTTCTACAGCGCTCGCTTAATGCGCTTAATAATCAAGGCAAGCTATTTGAAGACTTGGTAGTAGATCGTGATCTAGGCCCTGCAACATTACTGGCTTTGAGTGCATTCTTAGCTAAACGTGGCAAGCGTGGCGAGGTTGTTTTATATCGCGCTCTTAACTGCCTGCAAGGTGCATTTTATATTGAGCTATCTGAACGCCGCGAAAAAGACGAGAGGTTCGTATTTGGCTGGCTAGAAAACAGGGTGAATTAATATGGGATGGCTAAATAAATTAAAAGAGTACGCACCCTCAATTGCCACGGCTGTTCTAACCGGTGGTGCCTCATTGCCTGCGTTAGCTATGAAAGCAATAGAAGACGCTACGGGGCTAGAAGTAACGAATGAAGATCAGCTATCCAGGGCTATTGATGCCGCTACGCCTGAGCAGTTATTTAAGATGAAACAGGCTGATAATAGCTTTAAGCTTAGAATGAAAGAGCTTGCAAGTGAGATGGCGCACGCAGAATTAGGTGATGTGCAGAATGCGCGTAAAACTCACAAAGATTCAAAAATGCCCGCGACTATCTGCATCACCTTAACGCTTGCTGTAATTGGTTTTGCTTGCGCTCTAATGGTGCTGACGATACCAGAGGCCAACCAACGCATGCTAGACACATTGTTCGGCTCAGTGCTAACGGCTTGGCTAGGCTCTCTAACCTTCTTCACTGGCACTACACGCAGCTCAGGACAGAAAAATGAAGCTTTAGCGGCTAAAACCAGATAAATTAATTCCCCCTTAGCCCCTCATTACGAGGGGATTTTTTTACTTTAAATACTCTCAATTTTCGCACTTATTGCGTCAGCTTTCTTAGTGTAGTAAGCACTAAACTTGCTGCCGCCATCCACTGCGTCAAGGTAAATCTGGCGCTCTTTGGTTAGCTCGCTTATACGCAAAGATCGCGCAATTTTCGCTTTCAAATCCATTCAATAACACTCCATACAATTATTGTAATAATCCCGACTACGGATTCAATCGGGAAATTCTCGCTCATACTGTCACCTCCCACTTAGCCACAAAATCCCACGCGTTCTGCTTAGTGAATATTGCGCCCGCTTCCTGCTCACTCCATTCATGCCCAACAGGTGAAGCAAGCCACCCAACGTTAAGCATGTGGGCCTTATTGCAATCCTCTAGCAATGCCAAGTGATGATCGTTTAAAGTCGCCACGAGGTCATTTTGGCGGCAATTATCTACAGTGTTGACAACGATACTCTTCATATACTCCTTACCTGTTTGATCGCGGCAAAATACAGCGCAATAAACAGACCATGAATAACGACCCGTTTCAATTGCGCGAGCTAATGCGGGGCCAGGCTTAAACGGCTTCTGAGTTTTCAGGTCTACCATTTGACAGGTTCCTTCACCGCCGCCAACAAACATAATCGCGCAACCTTTCAGCACTGCTTTACCTAGTCGCTCAATTCTGCGCTGTGGATTATTCGCCTTACGCTTGCTCATAAGTCCCCCGCAATAGGCTCGATTTTATCGCCCGCGTACTCCAAGCTTTTAAGCGAATCAGCATGACACTTTGGCTTTGTGTAGTACCAATTTTCTACCTCGGTGCTAGGGCTAACGCCAAGTTTTACAGGGTCTTTAAAAACGCCGTCCCAATTTTCGGTAAAATTTTGATTATTAGGCTTGCTTGTAGGTCTATCCATTGCTGACATATCAATTCTCCAACTCTGTTACTGTTACGCCAAGCTCTTCCGCTAAAGCTCTATTAGACGCCCTGTACTCCCCTTCACGGCGTTTATTTGTAAAAGCAGCATTACTAGCCATTTGGTTGGCTTCGTTCTTAGCTGCGCCGTTTAGCTCTATATCAAGCTTGTTTAGAAGCTCTTTATTAAAGCTTGCTGCAATTCCGTCTCTGTGGCTCATAGATTAACCCTCTACGTCTTGATAATGGCGTTCTGCGATATCTTCTTCACGCTCATTGATTAAGTGGGCGCTCAAGGCTATATCATCAAATAACACATCAAATCGCTGCTTTAGAATATCAACAGCGTGGTCTAGCGCATCATCTTTATTGACAAATAGCATCGCCGTTATATTAAATAAGTCGTCTATATCTGCATACTCAAGCAAATCATGTACACCAACCTTTTTCCCGTTAATAGTGGCGTACTTATCGTCAATAATTTCATTAACCAACTTATTACGCAGGTCGACTACCTCTTCTTCACAAATCCAAATAGGCATAATCTACCCCAGCCACACAATAATAGAAAAATAAACGCAAGCGCCGCCGATAACTGAGCCAAGCACATTAAACATTATGGCAGTTCTGCGGGCTTTCTTTTCGTTTTGCGCTACCACATGGCTAGGCATTAAGTGTGTATATTTATCGTAATTATTCATTGTTATTGTCCAGTTTTAGTATTGTTTTTGATTTAATATAAACCTGCCCACATTCATCAACTAAAGCGTCCTTATCTGCCAGCCGTTTAAGCTGTACATCGGCAACATTAAACCTCAATGCCGCAGCTCGAATTGATACGTATGGCGCGATTATCGTTTTGATTGGTGTCATTTTGTTACATGTATCGACTAACATTTTGCAATGTATGCCGAAGTTGATTTGATGGCGGCTTTTTCAGTCTTAAAGTGGCGGCTTTTATAGTCACCGCAAACGCTTTGCTCACCATCTTTGTCGATTCGCACTACTAACGCGTAAAAACTGCCTTCTGAATTCTTTTTGATATTTGCTTGGTACATTTCGCTTCGCCTGTGTTTCGTTTCGATAGAGTTATAATAACACATTTGAAGCATGATGCAACACATTTGTAATATTAATTTAATCTAGCGCTGATTTAATTATTTCCACCGCTTCATTCTGCGTTATCTGAGCAGTGGTGAAGCGCAATACTCGCCACCTTAGCAATACGGCTTGGTTATACTTAACGCAGTCCTCAGTGAAGCCTTTGCCCCTGCTGTGTCGGCCATTGCTAAACACGCCGCCCTCAACTTCAACAGCGAGCTTTTGATCTGGCCACGCGAAATCGAAACGCCAGCGCCTCGTTGGATGAAACCTAAACTCCGCTTCTGGCGTGGGTATTCCCGCCTTTTTTAGATCAGCGGTTAATATCATTTCGCCTTTACTTTGCTTCATTTGCCGCAATCCAAAATAGACTTAATAACAGCATGCGGCGGTATAGTTGAATAGTCAGCGGCGTGATAATCCCAAAGTGATGAAAGGCTCATGCAAGCATGTTTGGCTAAAGCCTTGCCACTGCCTTGGGTCTTTATAGTGTCACACGTCACGCATAGCGGAATAAGGAACCAGTGGCCGATCAGCACCTTATTGTGCTTATACGTTGCGCCTGCTACATGATCTACAATACTTGGCCCCTCTGCGCCACAAGCTATACAATCGCTTCCTTTAGTGTAGGCCGCGAATCGCTTTTCCTCTGCATTCGGCCCGCGTGTATTTTTAGTTGGTTTTCGTTGCATTTTAATCACTCCACTGTTGGGCCATTGCGTCAGCAATACCCTGGTAAGTTGTTGATCTTATTTTCCACCGATCTGGAGAAGGTGGCAGGTAATGTATCCGCTCTCTGATATTTTTAGGGAGCCTCATCATTTCATCATAAACATTGTTAGTTGATTGTAGTGGTGCAAGGTTATGAAGATGCAAGCCGGTTCTCTTTTGTTCTAAATGGCCGAATTGGTAAGGCTGCACATAGCTTGCTTTTGGTATGCCGCCAAGCCTATGCAGCACGCCTACAGGGTTTTCAAATGCCACTTTACTAGCCTTTAGTTTTGATAGCTCCCAGAATTTCATAGTCCAAGCAACTGATAATAGTCGCTGGTCATATTTCGCCTGACCTTCGCCATAATGAGCATTACCAGAAACACATAATTTTGTACATTCTGGGTGGGCTATAATTAAATCGAAATAGCCATCTTTAAAGCGGTTTAGATACTCGATTACATCGCCTTGATGATGTGGCCCAGGAGCATCTGTAGGTAGTAAGTCGCACGATATAGCATCATGGCCTCTAGCTATAAAAGCGTCCCGCACTCTGCCGGAATATTCACATGCTATTAAAACTTTCAATCTTTACTCCTTAAATATTGCGCCGCCTCTTCATAATGAGACAAGCTAGAATCTTTGAAAGTCGCGCCGTATTCTGCACCTTTCATGTACAAAAACATAATAAGCATCGAGCCTATTTTCTTATTAAATGGCGCGGTTGATGGTCGTATTCGTACAGGGTAATTATCACATAAGCTCATCATCCAAACGCCTGGCTTTGGTAGTTTTTCCCCCACACTTAACTCATACTCCTTTTCAAACGCGTCAACTAAAAGAGCCTTCCAAACCTCTGCTTTGTATTTTCGCCCACGTAGATCAGTTGTGGCGGCTATGTCACCGTACATCGCGTGTTGCTTGGCATTCATGCTAAGGCTTCTTGCTTCACGCTCAACTGTAACGATAACTGGCCCCGCTACTATTACTCGATTAATTATCTGGATTAATTCGCCAAGCTCGCCCGCTATGTTTTTAGCATCAATTGTGCCCTTCGCGCCTTTTTCGTCTATTTTGAACATCATTACCCCTTAGCTGGTGGTTCAGGTAAAGGCATCCAGTGAGTAAGCCCATTATCATAAAGGCCGCTAAAATGCTGCCACTTGCTTTCCCCTTCTTTAGCCTCAGCATCAAAACAATAAAAACAATCAAGCCAGTCTTTTGGCGGCGCTCTATCTTTATTGATCGAGTATGCAGGGTATAATCCGCTTTCGGTTGGCAATCTATCTTCTACGCTTATCCATTCCATAATATTCCCCTAGTTAATTAGGCCCACCGACGGCAGGCCTTGGTTAATACCCATTCTATGCCTTAAGCACTAACTAGAACGGTGGGCCATCATCAAAACCCCCTGGGGCTTGTTGCCCTTGCTGCCCCTGCTGTCTCGCGCCCTGCTGTTGCTGATAGCTTCCGTTTGAATGCGGTGACGGCTGCGGCTGGTACTGGCCCTGCTGTTGTTGAGGCGCTTGCTGATATTGTTGCTGCTGCGGAGCCTGTTGTGGAGCTTGCGGAGCCTGCTGACTTTGCTCGCCTTGCCCAGAAATCAAACTAACATCATTAACTCGGCACTTGAGCTTAGAACCTGTCGAGCCGTCATTTTTCGGATACGTTTCTAGCTCAATATCATCGGCATAAAGCACGATCTGCGAACCTTTGGTCAAGTATGGCGCTAGTGACTCCGCACGTTTACCCCACAGTGTTCCATCTATCCACTGGCTACGCTTATTAGCTCCATATCCAACGTCATAGACCATTGCTAAACTCGCCACCTTGTCGCCATTGTTAAGGCTTCTTAATTCAGCGTCTTTTCCTAATCTTACTAATTTTGCAAACATGATTGTTTTCCCTTACTTTGTTTCTTTGATTGATTTTATAGCTAACATTAGCCTGTCGTAACACTGTGATGCCGCGCCATGTGGAGTTGCCAAGTTGTAGTCGGATTTAACATCAAAACTTATTCCTTTACCTGTGACAAATACCTCTACACTCGAATACCAGCCGTTTTTGAGCTTACTCACTCTTGGCTCCCCATACCTTTCAAGCTCTAGCAAAACATCTTCTAAAGAGTTATTGCTTGGCGCAAAAGCGCTATTTTTTGTTGAGGGTAGATTCATGGCCGCAATCCTTACAGTACATTTTAGCGTAGTCGTAAAATCCTTCTATGGATTCCAATTGCCAAGGGTTAGCCTTAAATCTTTGTTCAGCCTTACAAGTCCAGTTGTGCCCCCTTAGCCCGCAAAGCCATTGCTTTATTTTTTGCATCTTACTTACCCTTCGCTCGTTTATTTAAATCACTAATAATTCTTGCATTTTACCTCTCCAGTTTATCTTTGTATTCGTTACTTAATTTCTAATCGCTGACCTGAGACCAAGCTAACACCTTCAACTTCTGCACCACCTTTTAACGCGGCTTTTAACGCCATTTTATCAGGTGCGGTTGTAGTTACTGTACGCAAGAACTCGCTTGGCAATTCAGCACCATCATCAATCTTTATCGCGGCTGGAGTCTTCTTGATTTTAAGATCAAACCACGGACTGTTAATCTCACTAATGCCGCTTTCTAGCATATTACTAAGCAAGTAATTTTGCAGGCTATCGGCGTGCTTCTTTAGCGCCTTACTACGCTTTGCCATTTCTTTAGCGGCATCATCAATTTGCGCCGCCATTGCTAACTTATTGCGGATATACGCGGCCACGTTTTTAGCCTTTTCTGTCAGCTCACCCTCTAACCCCTCCATTGTATCGAGAAAGGTTTGGCTATCAATTGCGCCGTCTTGTTCCATTTCGTATAGGCTTGATAAAGCATTATTGTAATTACTGGTCACTTCAAATAATGATACGTTTTTCATGTTGCCGCCTTTAATAGTTCTTTAATTGCACTACGGATATTCGCAGGCAAATCACTCCAAATAGATTCTTGTTCACTACTGGTTAATTCGCGCCACGTTTCTTGACACGCTCCAGCATCGTTATCAGTAACAGCCTTTACCATTGCGTTTTTAGATTTGGCTAACGCGTTGGTAGTGGCCTTAGCGTAGTCGTTAGTATCAGCGTCTTTAGTATCATCAATTGCAAATAATCCATTAAGCGCGTACTTACGGGCATAACTTGAGGCCGTGCCGGTTATCTGGCTATCATCCATACCTTTTTTAGTCACGGCTTCGCGGGCAAAAGCTGTAGTTGATACACTATCCGCTTCATAAGTTAGCGTTGCCGTAGCCTTTACATACACGCGATCACCTACAGCTACCACATCGTCTGATAACGTGATTGTAGCGCCGTTAAGGTGACCTTTGATAGCTTCAATGATATCCGAGCATGATCTATAGTTGAACTTCGCAAAGTCGTTACGCTGGCCTTTTGGGGCCTTTAGGTGCTGCTGTATAACTGATAACCTTTCTTGTATTACATTCATGCGAAAATACTCCGTTCCATTTCAATAAGGCTTTCAAACGTATCAATATACGCTTTATGCGCTAGCGGGTGACTTACAGGTGAATACGGGTTTTCATTTGCGCCAACGTGCTTCCAGTCAGCTTCTGCAGATATAACGCCTGCTATTGAGTTGTCTTGCTGGCTTACTAATTCGTACACCGTTACGTTGCTCATTGGCCTGCTCCATTATCATAATAAGCCTGCTCCATATCATAACTTTCGTTATAAACTAAAGAGCTAGGCTTAAATCCATCCTTATCGTAAAAAGTTTCACCGTTTTCGTTGTGCTGCAAACTAAGGAAGCCGGCGCAAATCTTAGACGTTTCCACAACCTCCATGTGTCCACCTTCGCCGTCATCTACACTTTCAGTTGTTTTATGACAATGAAAAGTGTTGTATCGATTTTGTGCTAAATAAGCTAACTCTTCACCTCTTTGTGCGGCTAGGAATGGCTTAACATCTTCACGATACGGGCAGTGCTCACAAGGCTTCTTCATAAAGTTGCTCATACATCACCCTTTAGTTGTTGTAAAAGTGCGTCTGCGTATTTGTCTGCAAGTGGATTACACGCGCCATCACCATCATCACCGTGGTGCGTTACCAGTGCTTGCATAGCTAAACCCGCTAGCCGCTGCTTATTACCCTTCTCAATAATAGCGTCCAACTCTGCACAGCCGCTATCTGCTACGGCCATTTTAATGCAAGCGTACTGCCTAACAGATAGCGCCTCATATCCATCCATAACTTGTTCATGCGTAGGTATTATTGGCTCGTCTAAATTACTCATATTCATTACCCCGTTATTTATTATTACCAGCAAAGCCGCAGTTAAGCGGCGCTAAGTAATGCTAGGATTGATGCTGCTTGTCTCTTGTACTCAAAGTCATAAGCATTAGTAGCAGCATCAGTAGAACGAGCAGCAGCATAAGCAGCATTAAAAGCAGCATTAGTAGCATCAGCAACATAAGCATTAGCAGTATTAGCATAAGCTTTAGCAGCAGCATCAGCAGCAGCCTCAGCATAATAAGCAGCAGCCTCAGCATAATAAGCAGCAGCAAGAGCAGCATTAGCAATAGCAGCATAAGCAGCATTAGCAGCATTAGCAGCAGCATAATCAGCAGCATGCCAAACACCCCCATCAGCAAGTATTGTCATGCCCTCAATTACAAGGTCTATCACCGCTTGGATTTCTTTATCTTGTTTTTGCAATACTTTTAATGTATCTCGAAGAAAGGCCCACTTGACTAAAGATAAGTCTCTACCGTCCTTTCCAATTGCAACTGGAATTGCTTTAAAGAACTCTTTGGACTCTTCCTCTTCAAGTCCTTCGTAGATGCTTTCTAATAGCTTAACTAATGGTAGCTCTATACCAAATAAATCAGTTACGCCTTGGGCATCATCATCGTGAGTTAAGCAGCCAATAAAGCAGCCTTTTTGGTCTACAGCATCCCAGTATTGGCCTTGCATTACTTGATCTGCATTGTAATGTTTTAACGTTTCTGAAAGCATTAAGTTAATGTTCTTGGTCTTGGTCTTCATAATATGTTTTCTCCTGTCAGTAAATAACTACTCCAAATAAGATAGGTATTCTTCTAATTCATCCCTTGCTTCAACATAAGCAGCATAAGCATAATAAGCAGCCTTAGCAGCAGCATAAGCAGTAGCAGCATAAGCAGCAGCAGCATTAGCATTAGCAGCATTAGCAGCTTCAGCATTAGTAGCATAAGCAGCATTAGCAGCATTAGCAGCTTTAGCATTAGCAGCATAAGCAGCTTTAGCATAAGCAGCATGAGCAGTATTAGCATAAGCTTTAGCAGCAGCATCCCAAGTAGCATCAGCATCTACAACGTTCTTCTCTAGGCGTTCTAATTTATTCATTGTCTTGTTGCTCCTTTATGTAGTTTTCTTGTGCATCCCTTGCTTTAACATAAGCAGCTTCAGCATTAGCAGCAGCAGCATAAGCAGTAGCAGCATTAGCATTAGCAGCAGCAGCATAAGCATCCTCAGCCTTTTTCTTTAATCGTGCTAATTTAGCCATTGTCCTGTTGCTCCTTTTTCACCAGACCCATTACTTCCAAGAAAGCACCGTGAGCCTCGCCAGCATCTTCAATTAATTCGCCATTGAAAAAAAACCCCTCTTTAGATAATTTGATAATAGGATTATCAGCGGGGCAGTTAAAAGTTATACTTTCTTCTAGTGCGGGGCTTTTAGTTATCATCTGTCCCTCTCCAGTTTGGTTTGTAGTCTCTTTCATTGTCTTAGTCATTGTCTTTCTCCCACCTTGTTAAGTAAATCCTCCTGCATGGTA
>TARA_R110000823_G_scaffold19422_5_pt1 | contig 18983 bp, 25 predicted proteins | sample TARA_R110000823 | Tara Oceans TARA_R110000823 (sample SAMEA4397722) | marine metagenome | biome: Polar Biome; feature: [DCM] deep chlorophyll maximum layer (ENVO:01000326); material: water (ENVO:00002006), including particulate matter (ENVO:01000060) such as... | depth 20 m | reverse complement strand
ATTATTTATTATAAAATATATATAATGTCAAAGATTGGTATAGGTATTGTAACATGTAATAGGAATAATTTTTTAAAAAAATGTATTCAAAGTATAAAAAAAGATTGGTATGATGAATTAGTTATAGTAAATGATGGTACAAAACCATTAGATGTAGAGTATACTGATGTAATTAATAACACAACAAATCTTGGGGTATGTAAGAGTAAAAATATACTTTTAAAGCATTTATTGGGGAGTGGTTGTGAATATATTTTTATAGTTGAAGATGATATGGTATTTAAAGATAATGCCTTTAAAGCATATATCAATGCATATTTAAAAACTGGTATACATCATATGATGTTTGGTTATCATGGCCCAGCAAACAAAGCAGGTATTAGTAAAGGTAAACCAAAACCTCGTAAAGTTATTGATTATGGTGATCTAAAGATTGCTTTAAATCACCATTGTGTTGGTGCTGTTTGTTTTTATACAAAAGAAAGTTTATCTACATGCGGGTTATTAGATGAAGAATTTGATAAAAACAATTTTGAACATGTTGAGCATTCATATAGATTGGCCAAAGCTGGTTATAGTACACCATATTGGTGGTGGTCGGATTTAGCAGATAGTTGTGACTATATTCAAGAACAAGCTTGTAGTGAAGATAATTCATCTATACGCCGCGGTGATAATTGGCAGCAAAAAATAATGGATAGTGCTGAAATATTTAAAACCAAGCATGGTTATCTTCCTGCTTGGCAAGGTTGTGTACCTGATACTAGTTTAGATGATGTAATTGAAATATTAAAAAAATTTAAAAAATGAATAAAATAAGCTTATTAGTACCGAGTCGAGAAAGACTTAATTTAAAACTAACTTTAATTAGTTCAATTATTACATCAGTTCATGATATTAATAATGTTGAATTAATTTTTGGTATTGACGCAGATGACCCGACTTTAGAAATAGTACAAAAAATTGCTATAGCAATACCTTTCGTAAAAATTATAGTTATTGAAAATGATAAAAAATTTATCGGGATTAATAAAATATGGAATATACTTTATCCACATGCTAAAGGTAATGTTTTAGGTTATATTGGGGATGATATGGTATTTAAAACACGTGATTGGGATAAAAAAATATTAGAAGAATTTAAGCCAGGTAATTTACCTTTAGATGAAATTAAACTAGTTCATTGCTATGATGGTTATAGGGAAAAAGATGAGATAAGCGTAAATGCATTTATTCATAAAAAGTATACAGATATTTTAGGTTATATGTGTAGAGGTGAATTTTTAATTAATTGGTCTGATCAATGGATGTACCAAACGTTTAAAGCTTTTGGTAGAGTTAAATATAGAAGAGATATACATATACAACATAACCATTGGGTATTTGGTCAAAGATCAAAAGATAAAGTAGCTGAAAGAATGTTAAGTGATCAACACGATAGTAAAAGTGATGCTCTATGGTATAAGTTGGTTGATGAAAGAATAGCTGACGTTAAAAAACTTTCAGAATATTTAAAAATTGAACCTGATTGGGATAAAGTAGATACAAACAAATAATGAAAATTAGCATAGAAAATACACCAAAATTATATCATGATTACGAAGAATGTTTAAGTTTTTTAAAGGATAAAGATATAACTACAAAAAAAGTAGAAAGTAAAAACTTTCACATATATTCTGAAATAAAAAATGAAAAAGAATTGTTATGTATAAAATCGTATTTTGCAACGCAAGATTATAAAAACCATAAGTTAATTTTATGGTCAGATTATGATGTAACCGATAATGAATTTTTACAACCCTTTAAAGAATATATAGATTTTAAAATTTTTGACCCAGTTGAACTTTCAAAAGGTACACCAGTTGAAAATAAAGAAATTATAACCAAGAGAGATAACCTTTATTATTTAAATTCAGATTTACTAAGATTATTATGTTGTCATAAGTATGGTGGTTGTTGGGTTGATATGGATATTGTTTTTCTTAGAGATATGTCATGTTTGTTAGATGAAGAATTTTTATATGTATGGGGATCAGATTTAAATTTTGAGGAACAAGGCTGTTGTGGTACTGTTATGAACTTAAAAAAGGGTAGTAAGTTAGGTGAATTATTTTTAAAGGAAATCGATAATTCTCCTATAGTACCAAATTCAACATGTTGGGGTAAAAGCTTATTCGGTTCAGTCTATAAGAATAAAATGAAATTCGATATTTTACCTTGTGCTTACTTTAATGCAGAGTGGTGTATCAACTATAAACACCCAGGGTTAGGTACCGATATAGAATCACAGTGGTTTTCAAAACCTTTAAAAAATAACGATCATTTATTTACTTCATCTTTTACCTGGCACTGGCATAATAGTACCCATAAAGGGGATGAAATAGTAAAAGATTCGAAATTTGATAAACTTCAAAAAATTATGAATAAAAAATTAGAAGGAACTATTTTTAATTAATATGGTTAATATATGTACATTATCAGATTTTAATTATCTGTTTTACGGTTTAGCATTGTATAAATCGTTACAAGAGACTACAAGTGATTTTAAATTACATTATCTATGTTTATGTGAAAAGTCTTTTAATAAAATTAAAGAACTAAACTTACCGGGAATCGAACCGTACTTTATTGATGATTTAGTTAAGTCAGATAAAGATTTTTTAAAATTAAGAGATAAAACAAAACCAGAATTAGGTGGTGGTAATAGAAATGATTTTATATGGTCTTTAGCATCCTTTTTTTCATACTACCTACTAGATGAAAAAGGTATAGATATTTCATATATTGATTCAGATATTTATTTTTATCAGGATTTTAATATTATTTTAGATAAGATGGCCGATAAAGACGTTTGTATGTTTAGACATAAGCATGTAGTTACAAATAACGTTGATGGTATGTTCAATGTCGGGGTTGTAGTGTTTAAAAATACCCCAGATGGTAAAAAAGCTTTAAAGTGGTGGAGAGATGCTGTTTTTACTAAAATGCCTGCTCATTTAGCAACCTGTGGGGATCAAAAGTTTTTAGAGGGTATATTTAGTATAATACCACCTGAACAAATATACATAGGAGATAAAGATATATCGCATGGAGCTCCATGGCATTATAAATATCTAAATTTTGATTTCTTTGAATCTGAAAAAAATGTTGTATGGGGTGATAAAAAGCAACCATTTGTCTTTAATCACTTTTCAAAGTTTACACCTGATTTTGATAAAAAGACTTTTGAGTATACTGGTCAACATTATAAAGATCATACGTATAATGATTTATTATTTAACGACCGACATTTAAAAAAATTATATATTGATTACTTTAATAAATGTTATACAATAAAGACAACTTGTAATATATGAATATAAAACACCAACAAAAAATTGCATTTGGTATGATCGTATTAAATGGTGATTATGTACTAGAAGAATGTTTAAATAGTGTATATGATTTTGCTTCACAAATATTGATTGCAGAAGGACCAGTAAAATATTGGCAAGAACGAGGTATAACTACATCTACAGATAAGACTAATTATATATTAGATAATTTCTCTGACCCAAAAAATAAAATTAAAATTATTCATAGTCAGTATGATGAAAAGGACTCACAATGTAATGCATATATGGAAAATTTGAATAATGATATTGACTATATATGGAATCTAGATTGTGATGAAATATATAAACAAGGTGATTTAGAAAAGATTGATAAATTATTATTTGATGAAAATTATACTTCAGTAGGGGTACAAAGTAAATCTTTTTTCGGTGGTTTTGACCATTATCTAACTGGTTTTGAGCAAAATACAGATAATTTTTTACGTATATTTAAATCATATCCTAACTGTAAATGGTCTACTCACAGACCACCAACTATTAAGCCTCCTGGCAATATTACACCTCTACCACATAAACATTTAGATAGTAAAAAGCTATTTGATGAACATGGCATTGAAATGTACCATTACTCTTATGTATTTCCAAAGCAAGTATATAAGAAGATGGAGTATTATTGGAATATCGGCGGTTCTGGTAATAGGATACCAAATTATTTTATGAATGTATTTTATCCATGGGTAGTTGGTAACGATGAAGTAAAGAAAAAAATTGAAGATAAATTTTTAGGTGTACATGAATATCTACCATCAGGCCGCGGACCTTGTTATAGTAGTAAGTTTGATGATGATCATCCTTATTATATACAAAAATCATTAGATAAATTACGCAAAGTTTTTGAAGAAGAAATAAATTATGTCGAGCAAAAATTACAGTCACGTTAATAGTTGGAAGATAAAAGAATTGCATGAAAATCAACTTGCATTAAATATTCACGAATATAAATCGGGTGCCAGACCAACACATTGGGATTTTCTAGTTAAAGTAGGTAAGGAACAGTTTAATAAAAAAACTAAAGTTTTAGATATAGGTTGCGGGTGTGGGTTTTTAAATTTACTCTTAACAAATGAAACTCAAATGGAAGGTTCAAATTATACTGGAGCTGATTATTCGGAAAATGCTATTAAATTAGCTAAAGAAAATTTTCCTGGTGAATTTTACGTTAAGAGTTATGATGAGCTTACTAAGGAGTTTACTAACAAGTTTGATTTTGGTGTAATTAGCGCATTAACAAACGTATTACCAAATGGAGATGAAGCTTTAGATTTTTTACTATCTTTAAATATACCTAACTTAATACTTTTAAAAATGTTAAAAACAAATGAACAACATCACTGTTCAACCTATTCTGCTTATAATATTGCTACCACTTATAGATTTGAACATAACCAGGGTAAATTAGATAAAATAATACTGGATAATGGTTATAAAGTAATGTATAATAGTGGTAACGAATACCTTTTAAAAAAATAATATGAAAACTCAAGATACAACCGATATAAAAAACTACATTAAAGATTTTTTAGAAATATATGACAGTAGACCGATAAAAGAAAATAGTGGTGGTACCCTATCAGTTAATCTTTTTCATCTGTATTATATTCTTAAGAAATATAAACCAGCAACTGTAATTGAAAGCGGTGTTTTTAAAGGTCAGACAACATGGTTAATTAATCAATTACTCCCTGAAACAAAAATCGTTGCTATTGAACCTTTCCTACAACAAGTTGTATATAAGGGTGAAAATACAAAATATATAACTACAGATTTCTTAAATTTAACTAATGATTTTATATCAAAGAATAAAGCAAAAGAAACGTTAGTTATATTTGACGATCATCAGGATGCGTATAAAAGAATTATGCATGCTGAGCAATTAGGATTTAAAAACTTTTATTTTGATGATAATTACCCTGAATTTTGCGGTAAGAGACATTTATCATTAGCCGCAGTATTAAATGATAAATATGATCCAGGTTTTGAGATACCATATGGTGCTAAAGAAAATCTAGAAAATATTATTGAAACGTATAATATATTACCACCAGTACTACCGTATAGTGAATATGTAACAATGGAAAATTCATATATTGAAGAAAAGCCTATTTTTGAAGTTAGAGATGACTCTCTACAAGTGTTTGATAACGATATGCATAATTATAGATGGCATACATATGTTACGTTAAAAGATGGTTGAGTTATTTCATATACCTCATGTCGAAGTTAATACAAATAATTTTGATCATATCCTACATGATAGTATAGTTAATGAAGTCGAACAAAAAATAGCTAATTATGTAGGTGCAAAATATGCAGTAGGTATAAACTCTGCAACCAATGCTTTATTTTTATCTATTTTAAATAAAAATAAAACAATATCACTACCTACAATGATACCACCTGTTGTGTGTAATGCTATTATTACTAGTGGTAATAGTATTTCATTTAACGATAATATAGAATGGGTCGGAGATAGTTATATCTTTGCAGAATTTGAAGATTATAAAATAATCGACTCTGCTCAAAAACTAGAAAAAGATCAATTTATTAATGAATGTGAAAATAATGATTTAATGATATTTAGCTTTTACCCTACAAAACCTTTAGGTGGGGTAGATGGTTCGATTATTGTATCGAACGATAAGGTTAAAATAGATAAACTTAGATCATTAGCTAATAATGGTATGTCACAAGAAAATAATAGTTGGGACCGTAAGCAAGATCAACCCGGTTATAAATTTTATCTACCTGCTATTAATGCAGCTGTAATTAATTCAAATCTAGATAAATACGAGGATAAACTTAGTAAATTAAAGATAGTAAGAGATTTTTATAATCGCGAATTATGTTTAAATAATACATCAAACCATTTATATAGAATTAATGTAAAGAATAGAGATAAATTAATAAAACTATTCAATGAGAATGATATTAGTTACGGTATACATTATCACTGTCAGCATCAAACATCATGCTTTAAAGAAAAAATTATATTAGATAAAAGTGAAAAAGAAAGTAAAGAAACAATTTCAATACCATTTCATGAGAAATTGTCGATGGATAATTTACATCATATAGTAAGTTTGGTTAAGGAAAATGCTAAAGTATAAACAAATACATTATGATGAAATATTAAACCGATTTCCGGGGTTTAAAGATGAAATTGATTTAGATGATTATCTAAGTAGTAGACCAGATGTACTTGAAAATATAGATTTATTTGCTCCTAATTGTAGAACTAAAGATATAAAAAATAGTTTTAAAAATTTTAAAAAGGTAGAGAAAGTAGATAAAGATACTGTTATAGTTATTGGTTTATATTTAGAGATATTAATATTTGGATATAAACCTCAATATATGTGTGATGTTATTGATTATTATTGTAACTTATATAAAGATAATATTGTTGTAGCGTTTTATAATCATGATAACGATTTTTCAACCTTTAATGATTTTATAAAACAATATAAAAATTTAAAAATAATAAATTTTAATACAAGTGATAAAACACCTAACGATATTGTAGTGCCTTTCTTTTCTATAAATCAAAAATCGTACGATGAAGCTAAATTATATAATTACGGATTTGTAGGTAATATAACCCACCCGGTTAGACACGATATACTAAAAAAATTCCACCACCATAAACACTTTTTTAATTCCAATAGCGTACCACCAGAAGAATTTTATAAAACAATTAGTAGTTTTGTTTTTAATTTATGTCCTAGAGGTTGTGGTTTAAGTTCTTATAGATTTTTTGAAAGTATGTTCTGTAATACTATACCAGTACTTTTTACAGAAAAAATATGCTTCCCGTATGAGGAATTTCTTGATTACAATACCTTTTCAGTTTTTATTAAATGTGGTAACGTTATAGATTATCCAGAAGTCTTAAAAACGTTACATTCAGTTGATATTAATAAACTAAGTAATAATTTGAACTTGAATAAAAAATATTTTACATTAAAATATATACAAGATTATGTCGCAAAAAACATCAAACATACCGGTAATATTAATACATAGAGGTAAGCACGATTATGTACAAACCTGTATTAATCAGGCAAAATTTTATAATAAAAAGGTAATTGTTATTTCTGATAGTGAGTATGAAAACTGTGATAATGTTGATATACTCGGATATACCACCCATGCTGATGAGTTTAGAAAATATTATACACCGTTATCAACTTTAGGTGATTATGAGCTTTTTTGTTTTTTAAGATGGTTTATCTTATATGAATATATGACAAAAGAAAATATTGACGACGTATTTTATATTGACTCAGATGTTTTACTTTATCATAATATATCAGATGATAAAGATTTCTTTAAGAACTATATATTTACGTTAATATTAAGATCTGTTGGTTGTACATCATATTTTACAACTAGTGGTTTAAAAATGTTTTGCAAATTTCTTTTTGAAATATATCAAAAGAAAGATAGTTATGAGTTTGCTAAAATTGCATCTCATTATAAAGTTAGACAAGAATTTAATCTACCAGGAGGGGTATGTGATATGACTTTATTTGAATATTTTGCAAGATATAAATGTTCGGTAGGGGTAGGAGAATTATCTAACATTCATAATGATACAACATACGATCATAATATAAACGATTCTGATAATATGTATGAGTTTGATGGTATAAAGAAGATAGAGTTTATTGATAAAAAACCTTATTGTTATAGCCCAGTGTTAGATAAAAAGATACAGTTTAAGTCTATTCACTTTCAGGGAGGATCAAAGCATTTAATGGACCAATATAAAACATATGAATAACGTATTTAAAGACTCTAGAGGTAGTTTATTACCAATTAATATAGAGGAAATTCCATTTGATGTAAAAAGAGTTTTTAGTGTTTTCGGTGTACCGAAAGGAATGGTAAGAGGGGAGCATGCTCATTATCAAACCAAACAGTATTTAGTTTGCGTTAAAGGTAGTATAAAAGTAATACTTGAATCAATTAAAAAACAAATTACTGAAGTAATTCTTGAAGAAGGGGATAGTATTTTTATTGATAATCTTGTTTGGGATGCTCAACAATTCCTAACTGGTGATGATATTATGTTAGTTTTTGCTAATACTGAATATAATTTGGAAGATTATATTTTAGATAAAAATAAGTTTTACGATATTTTAAAAAAATAATTGAAATAAAGAGGAAATAATATATAATTAAGTTATGATTATTAAGAATCTTAATTATGACGGTGATTTAATTCATAAACGTTTTGCGTATAATTTCTTTCGAAAGAAAACTTTACCTATTGGAAATATTATAGCCTTTAGAGGTTATATGAATGTAGGTATTGATGGTATGATCGATCAAGAAGATGTTTTGCAGAACGATTATATTGCAAGTGATGATGCAATTAGTTTTTGTTGGGAAATACCTAACCTAGATAAATTTGGTGCAGTTGCATATCAGCGACTTTTAAATACTCAGATTGCTAATATTTTATCTTCTAAATATATTAAGAAGCCTATTGAAGTAGACGGTGATGATCTAATGGTACATGATGAGTTCGAAGGTAGTGATGGTAGCTTACAAACCGTTGGTAAATGTAGTGTGAGTATTACGTATTCAAAGGATAATGTAGCTATAGGACATACTGGTATTAATGTAAATGCAGGGCCGCATGCTCCTAACTTTGCTTATAGTACTAAACTATCGGACGAAAAGTGTAAAGAGTTCATGCAAGATATTATTGATTTATTCTATGCTATGAATGATGATATGTTTATTGCTACTACTAAAATTAATCTATGAGTTAAATGAATATATTTCAATATATAAATAGTATACTTTTTAGTAAGAAAAAAATTGATTTAAACTGCGATGATGAGTCGCAGTTTAATCTTTTTATGCTTAATAGATGGTCGTCTATGTATTCTAAAGAGTTAAATGAATATATAAATGAAACTACTAACAAATATTGGAATTTATTTGATGATAAATTATCGCAATATAACTATATCTATTCTGTAATACCTAGATTAAAATTTAAAAGATTAAACTATCTTAAGAAAATAAAAAAAGAAAAAAAGAGTAAGGAAGAAAAGCAGTTAATCCCGGAGTTTTATAGTCAAAGAGAATATAAAAATCTTGTTGAAATCAATAATGAGTTAAGTAAATAACTTAATGAAAACAGCAGAATTCGTTTCTCCGAAACACCCAGATAAACTTTGTGATAGAATCTCAGATACAATTTTAGATTTATATCTTACTAACGATGAAAATTCAAGATGTGCTATCGAAACTTGCGGTGGTCATGGTATAGTTATGGTAACCGGTGAGGTAACTAGTACTTATAGAATTAAAGATAGTAAAATTGAAGGAATAGTTAGAGATATAGCAGATGATTTAGATCTTGAAGTGATTGTAAATATTATTGAACAATCACCTGAAATTAGTCGAGGAGTTGACACGGGTGGAGCTGGTGATCAAGGTATTATGATTGGTTATGCCTGTAGGGATAATGACGAGTTTGTACCTCAAGAATATTATCTTGCAAGAAAACTTAATAAAAAAATCTATCAAGACTACCCCTATGATGGTAAAACTCAAATTACATTAGATGATAATAAAATTAGAGTTGTATGTTCTTTTCAAAATGCTCCGGCGAAAGAATTAGAAAAAATAGTAGGGGAATTTTTTAATGATTATCCATATGAAATTATATCTTTACATTGTAACCCTGCAGGGGATTGGAGCATAGGTAGTTTTCAAGCTGATGCCGGGGTAACTGGAAGAAAATTAGCTGTTGATAATTATGGTCCTCGTGTACCTTTAGGTGGTGGTGCATTTAGTGGTAAGGATTGTACTAAGGTTGATAGAGGAGCTGCATATATGGCAAGGTATATTGCTACAGATATGTTGAAAAAAGATTTATTAAACCACGAAGTAAAAATTGAACTAGCATATGCAATTGGATATGATCAACCTCTTCAGGCAACAGCTTTAATTAATAATAAATTTAAACAAGATATAACTGGTTACGATTTATCTCCTCAGGGTATTATTAAATTTTTAGAATTAAAAAAGCCTATCTTCTCTGAAACCTCTAAATGGGGACATATGGGATCAGACTTTAATTGGCAATAACACTTGTTGACATAATTTTATTCATTAGTAAATAGTTATATATGGCACAAGCAAACATTGATATATTAGCCCCGAAAAAGAGTCTAATTGACTTGACAGATTCACATAACAATTCTTTAGATGGAATTATTGATCAAGATTATGAATTAGGTTTTGTTTTTGATGATATTATTCTCGTTGAGTTTATTGATGAAGTATCTGACGGTAAAGGAGATGCGATTATGAGAGGTGGTGTTTATATACCAACTAATGCAGTACAAAGAGCATGGAGAAAAGGTAAAGTTATACTAGCTGGGCCTGAGTGTAAGTATATTAAAGGTGGAGAAATTGTAATCTTTCCAAACAACTTAGGAGTTGGTATCGGTAATGCAGATATCTCTGGTTATGGTATGCTTAAGAAAGGTATTTTCCTAAATGAAAGCAGGTTATTTGGAGTAGCCAAGAAAAAAGATGAAAGTAAGTCTACCGAATCTTAAAAATACTTTACAGAGTAATGTTTGTGAAATAATTTTCGAGAAACGAAGACCAAAAGCTGGTGATAGTTCTCGAAGAAGAATGTTATGCACTTTAGACGAGAGTTTACTTAATAGTGTTAATGGTAGAACTACATTAAATTATAAACCACCAGCTGGTCCTCCAAAATATAATCCTGGTAGTAAGAATTTATTACCTGTATGGGATATAATGATGCAAGGTTGGAGAATGGTAAGTATGGAAAGTTGTGAGGTTGTAAATACTATTCCAGAAAAAGAATTTTTTAATTATTTTAACGAGAATATATATCCAATGTCTGCAGATGAAAAAAGAGGGTTTATGGGTACATGAAGTTTGAATCTATAGAAAAGGACCTAACTCATTTATTATTACGTGATATAATAATTTATATTAACCCCGCTAAACCTTTAAAACAAGGTAAGCTCAAATTATTTAAAGTTAAAGATTTTTATTTTAGTTTAACTCTAGAAAATGAAAAAGGTGATTTAAAACAATATGAAATACCTTTTCCTTTTAATTCTAAATTAGGTCATATGCATATAGAATTTGACTATAGGGTAGAAGAATTTGCTAAAAATAATGAATTCGTTCTTTTTAAAACAAAAGTTTTAAACTTTGAAAAGAAAAGTAAATTATACAATAACATAGTTGTTTTATCGGCAGTCTGATATTATAATTATAGTATGCTGAGCCGATATCTTAATAAATTTCCTGATGGTTATAATCCAAGTACACAGCAAGTTAATTTAATTAAAAAAATTGAACATGCGTTTAATCAAGGACATAAATTTGTAATTTGTAGTGCTCCAACCGGAAGCGGTAAGAGTTTTATATCGAAGACATTAGCTAATGTATCTAATGAATCAACAGATAACTTTAAAGAGTTAATTGAAAGCTATGATGCTTTTAAAATGGATAATGTTGGTAACTATACGAACGAACCTGAATGCTTAGACGAACCAGCTAGTGGTGCATTTGCATTAACAATAACTAAAACGTTACAAGATCAATATTATGAATTGTTCGACGATAGTATAGTTATGAAGGGTAAGAGTAATTATGTTAGTACTTTAAATCCTGATATAGACGTTGAAATGGAAAAGTCTATTATGCCTAGAAAGGTATTAGAAGAGCATAGAAAGGCTCATAAATGTAATTATCATAATGATAGAAATAAAGGTCTCGTTGATAAGTTTGGGGTATTAAATTATAAGATGTTTTTATCTTTACCTAATCACGTTAAGCGTAAAAACTTTATTATATGCGATGAGGCATCTGAACTAGAAGATGAAATAGTAAAACAATATTCAGTCTTTATCGATCCAGATCGTTTAAAGTTGTTAGGGGTTAAAGTACCAAGCTTGTATTCTGAAAAGCATGATGCTATATATAAATGGATATGTTCATGCATATTAGAAATTAGTGAATATATTAATACGTTGACTAATAAGAGTAATAATAAAAATATACAACTTAGTAATAGTGAAAATATTAAGCTAAGTTATTTAAAAAATCTTCATAGAAGTTTAAACCTTATTACTGAAACGTGGGAGGAATGTGAGTATGTAGTTCAACGAGATGGTAAGACTGCTAGAGTAATGCCTTTAAAGGTAGATGTATTATCAAAATATATTTTTAAGTATGCCGATAAAGTATTATTAATGTCAGCAACTATTATTGATCATAAGCATTTTGCTAAGAGTTTAGGTATAAAACAATATGAATATGTAGAATCGGATAGTACTTTCGACCCTCTTAAAGCTCCTATTTATATCAATACAAAACAAAAGATTAACCATTATAATTTAAAGAAAACATTACCTAAGATTGTAAAGCAGATACAAGAGATATGTAAGCAACATGAATTTGAAAAAGGTATTATACATACTCATACTGGTTTTATAGCTTCATACTTACAGAATAATTTAAAGAGTAAACGCTTTTTATGTAGAGATAAAGAAACCAGGAATGAAGAATTATTAAGACAACATTCAAAGAGTAAAGACCCAACTGTATTAGTAAGCCCATCATTAGGTCTAGGTATAGATTTAAAAGATGACTTAGCTAGATTTCAGATAGTAATTAAAGCACCTTACTTACCGTTAGGTGATAATAGAATTAAAAGGTTATTTGAATTAGATAAAGATTGGTATTCGAATAAGATGTTAAGTAACGTAGTACAGCAATGTGGTAGAGGTATACGGAGTAAACAAGATCATTGTAAGACTTATATTTTAGATGCAGGTGTATATGAAGCTATAATTCGGAATAAGAACAAATTGCCTAAATATTTTATAGAGAGATTTGTATAATGCAGACATTTAATGAATATGTGATCGAAGAAGGTAAGTTTGGTAAAGCATTAGCAACCGGTGCTCTAGCAGCAGGGTTAATGGCTGGTCAAGCTGACGCATCAATCTTTAACAATAATCCTGGAAATATACGAACATCATCTACAAATTGGAATGGCGAGGTAACTCAACCTGGTGAAGAATTTGAGAGATTTAGCGATATGCATATGGGGGTTAGAGCTTCAGCTAGGATTTTAAGAACATATGGCAGTAAATATGGTATAGATACTATTAATAAAATTATTGATAGATATGCTCCTCCAGTAGATAATAATCCAAATAACGCCAACTATGCAAAACATGTTTCAACCGGATCAGGGTTTGATGTTAATGAAAAAATTGATCTAAACGACCCACAGGTTTTAATAAAATTAATGAGACCAATTTTTCAATTTGAAAATGGTCAAAAAGAAGCTGCAAAGATTTCTGACGCTGATATTCAAAGAGGCGTTAAGATGGCTTTTTAGTCTTCTTTTTATTAGGTAACACAAATTTTAAAGTTCTTTGTTTACCACCAGGCTGGCCTTTAAATCCGGAAATAGCTTTAGTACTATGTGGGTCGTTTAATTGAGGATTAACAGTGCCATATTTACCTGAAGATCTCTTGGTAGATCTTTTAGTATCTACCGGTGGTGTAAAGTCTTCTAATATATTATCTACTAAATCATTGAAATACATATAATTATTTATATAATATAGTATGGTTAAATCTTTAAAGGTTAAATGTATAGTTACAAATAAAGAAAGTTTATTTTCTGGTGATTATTTAAAAAAGAAAATAGAAGAATATAAAGATGTAGAAACATTACTAAAACTTTACATAAGTAGAGATGTTAAAACTCTTTTTAAAAGAGGTTATGGAGTAATAGAAATTAGAAATATTTTAAATGTATCGGACGATATTAATATTCCAGATGAAACTATTATTACTCAACTTGAAGAAAGATTTAAAACTAATAGTTTAAAGATACCGACGATAAATGAAAACTTATCTTCATTTACTTACAATAAAACTGATCCTGAAGTTGAATCCTTCATAAATAAATATATAATTAAAGTATGAATTTAGTACCAAGAATAGAAGGAAGTAAACTAATCGTTTTCAATGCTGAAAACGGTTCAATACAACATACCGCAGAGCTACCTGGTTCATGTACTTTTAGTGGACCAGTGGTAACCGGGGATACTGCAACAGTTACGATACATCCAAAGAACGGTGGTAGAGAAAAAATTAGAGTATATAACCTTAAAGGGGCATCTTTAAAAAGAGAAATAAATCTATAATGATAGACGTGTCATTAGTTGAGTCGCCTGTTAATGGTGAAGGGTTTTCATATGAAACTCCGTTAGAACCGTCAATATTTTTAGGTTTTATCATAAAAAATGAATATGATAATAAACGATTGGATATAAACGAAAAATATAATCCTAAAAAATTCTTTAGGTTATATAAATCTAATAGTAAAAGTAATATGTTACCCCTTTATGGAGTATGTCTTAAACCTAACGAGCTGGGGGAGAAGATTATTAGATTAGTAAGTGATCAAGAAAAATCATATGATATTAATTTAGTAGTTTATCAAAATTTATTAAGTGAATTCGATATTACCTGTAATGATTGTTATGCTTACTTTAAGAGTGGTATATACCCTATAGATTTTAAGAAATTTAGAGATTTAACAGATGATAAAATATCGAAAGATAAGAAAATATTACAACATATGCTCAATATAGACGAAAGTAAGTTTGACTTTCAAAAATTTGGTTCTATTATGGCGTTGATAATAACATAATAATTTAAATAATGAATATGAATATTGTAAAGAGAACTGGAGAAACCGTACCATTCGACGTTGAAAGAATACATAGGGTTGTGGGTTGGGCAGTTAATGACATCAAAGGGGTAACAGCTTCTGATATTGAAATTAATGCTAAACTTCAGATGAAAGAAGGTATAACAACGCGAGAGATACATAACGTGTTAATTGATTCTGCTGTTAATCTAATATCACTACAATCACCTAATTATCAATATGTTGCATCAAGATTACTATCTTACCAGTTACGTAAAGATGTATGGGGTGGTAAGAATCCTCCTAAGTTAGTCGACTTTGTTAATAAAAACGTGCATGAAAATGATGTGTACGATGAAGATATTTTAATGCTATATACCGATAAAGAAATTAATAAACTTGATGAGTATGTAGATCACTCTAGAGATAATAATTTTACTTATGCAGGTATACGTCAGTTATGTGATAAGTATCTAATTCAAGATAGATCTGAAACTAAGATATACGAAACGCCTCAGTTTGCGTATATGATTATAGCTATGGTATGTTTTGGTCAATATGAAGGGCCGGCTCGTATCTCTTATGTTAAGAAAGCTTATGATTATTTTTCAAAGTTTAAGATTAATTTACCAACCCCTTTAATGGCCGGGGTACGAAGTAAAGTTAGACAATATGCATCATGCTGCTTAATTGATGTAGATGATACATTACCTTCTATCTTTTCTTCATCTACAGCTGCTGGGTATGCTACAGGCTCTCGTTATGGTATTGGTTTAAACATAGGACGTATACGACCTATTAACTCTCCAATTCGTAATGGTGAAGTAGTTCATACTGGTGTTATACCTTTTCTTAAGTTAATGGAATCGACAGTTAAATCATGCCATCAGAATGGTATTAGAGGAGGTTCAGCTACCGTTAACTTTCCTTTCTGGCATTATGAAGCAGAAGATATGCTAGTGTTAAAAAATAATTCTGGTACCGATGATAATCGAGTTCGTAAGCTAGATTATTGTATTCAGTTCAGTGAGTTATTTTATAAGAGATTTTTAAAGAATGAAGATATAACTCTTTTTTCTCCTCATGAGGCTAAAGAATTATATGATGCTTTCGGTCATGAAAATTTTGATGAGTTGTACGAGCAGTATGAACGTAAGACAAGTCTTAAGTTTAAGAAGACTATTAAAGCAAGAAAGTTAATGTCTTTGTTTATTAAAGAAAGAGTAGAGACAGGTCGTATTTACTTCATGAATATAGATCATTGTAATCAAAGATCGTCCTGGGACGATGATATTAAAATGACTAATCTTTGTGTTGAAGTATTACACCCTACGAAACCTCTTCAGCATCCAGACGATAAGAATGCTGAAATTGGTATTTGTATTTTATCTGCTATTAATGTATTAGAGATTCAATCTGATGCAGAGATGGAAAAGGTATGCGATATTATTGTACGTATTTTAGATCAATTAATCGATTACCAAGATTATTTCTTACCTGCTGCTGAAAACTTTACTAAAAATCGTAGATCATTAGGTATCGGTATTACTAATTTTGCTGCATATCTTGCAAAGCAAGGAGTAAAATATACAGATGATGAAGCTCCTAATGTTGCTGATGAGTTAATGGAAAAGGTACAGTACTATCTATTAAGTTCGTCTTGTGATCTATCGAGTGAGAAGGGTAGATGTCCTAAATTTAATAAGACAAAGTATAGTCAAGGTTGGTTACCAATCGATAATTATAAGAAAGAAATTGACGAATTTGTTACGAGAAAAAATAGTATGGACTGGGAAGGCTTACGAGCAAGGATAAAAGAGTTTGGACTAAGGCATAGTACTGTATCAGCTATAATGCCGTGCGAGAGCTCTTCGGTAATTCAGTGCTCTACCAATGGCATAGAACCTATTAGATCTTATATTACCTATAAGAAATCTAAAGCTCGTACATTACCAGTTATTGTACCAAACTATGCTTCATATAAAAATAAGTATACTCTTGCATATGAAATGGAAGATAATACAGGTTTAATTAAGATAGTTGGAGCCTTACAGAAGTGGGTAGATATGAGTATTAGTGCTAACATGTATTATAATTATGCGCATTATGAAAATGGTGCGTTACCTGATTCAAAGGTTATTAAAGAGATCTTACTAGCATATAAGTTAGGTTGGAGAACAGGTTACTATAACAATACTGATGATGGGGATAAGCAGAGCTTCAATGAAGAGGAACAGAAGGATAATATTGAAGATGGGTGTGAATCAGGAGCTTGTGCACTCTAAATATATTAACTATGGCCGATAAAGAGGATAAGTGGGTAGAAAATGTCGAAGGTAAGTTTTACGTAGATGAACAATGTATTGATTGTGACTTATGTAGAGAGACTGCTCCGGATAATTTTATTAGTCAGCCTGATGAAGGTTATTCATTTGTTTATAAACAACCAGAAAGTGACGAAGAATTAGAATTATGTGTAGAGGCAATGGAAGGTTGTCCTGTAGAAGCAATAGGAGATGATGGATAATAAATTTATGGAAACTGTACTTAACTTAAAAAATGTAGATACTACAAAACAACCTATGTTTCTTGGAGAGGATTTATCTCTTCAAAGATACGATAGATTCAAATACCCTAAGTTTTTCGACCTATGGCGAAAGCAAGAAGAGTATCACTGGTTACCTGAAGAAGTATCTTTAACTAAAGATCGTAATGATTATGAAAACCTAACTGATACTGAAAGATTTATCTTTAATAGTAATCTTAAATGGCAAACTATGACCGATAGTATGCTTTCTAGAAGTATTCATAATATTAAGAACTATGTAACCAATCCTGAGTTAGAAATATGTATGACTAGCTGGGCTCGATTTGAGACTATTCATAGTTATTCTTATACATATACATTGCAAAACATTGCAAAAGATACAACAGCCTTTTTTGACTCTATATTAGAAGATAAAGAAATTACTAGAAGAGCTGCTGAGATTAGTGGGGCTTATAATACGTTACTCGGTGATGATAAGGGTGATATTAAGCAAAGAATCTTTAATGCAGTTATTTCAACTCAGATTACAGAAGGTTTAGCATTCTATGTATCTTTTGCTTGTTCTTACTTCTTTGGTTATAAAGGTAAGATGGAAGGTAATGCTAAAATTATCGGTCTTATTGCAAGAGATGAAAACTTGCACGCTGCTATTACGCAAAATATTATCAAGTATTGGAGAGAGAATAAAGATGAAGGTTTCCAGCAAGTAGTAAAAGATAATGAGCAGAAGATATATGACATGTATGGTTTAGCAGTCGAAAACGAGAAGAAATGGGCAGAGTATCTCTTTTCAAATGGTTCACTATTAGGGTTAAACGCTGAGATGTTAAATGGTTATATTGAATGGTTGGCTAATACAAGATTACGTTCTTTAGGTTATAATAAGATCTTTGATCAAACAACTAACCCTATTGGTGGTTGGTTAAATGGTTACTCAGATAGCTCAAAAGTGCAAGTAGCTCCTCAAGAAACTGAAATTAGTTCTTATAAAATAGGTGCCAGAGATACAGAAATTAACGAAGAAGCATTTGAAGATTTTGATCTTTGAAGTAAATATTTTTATGGCAAATTACATACAAGCAATTAAACAAAAGTTAACCGGTCAACGGGATATTGAATTATCTGACCTTGAAGTATATCTGACTAATAGTGTCGCTATTGGTGAACATCCAAATATTGGTGAAGAAATTGAAAACAAACTCAAATCAATTGATAGCTTGGATTCGACGATTGAAACCATAGATAAATATTTTAGTAATGATAACGATAAAACGGTTGAGTCTGATAGATC
>TARA_R110000823_G_scaffold91174_2_pt1 | contig 19137 bp, 19 predicted proteins | sample TARA_R110000823 | Tara Oceans TARA_R110000823 (sample SAMEA4397722) | marine metagenome | biome: Polar Biome; feature: [DCM] deep chlorophyll maximum layer (ENVO:01000326); material: water (ENVO:00002006), including particulate matter (ENVO:01000060) such as... | depth 20 m | reverse complement strand
CGCCTGGTTCCGGCCGCCACGGGCACCGACACCGGCGGTTCGATTCGCCAGCCGGCAGCATTTTGTGGCATAACCGGCCTTAAGCCCACCTACGGACGCGTGTCGCGCCTCGGCATGATCGCCTTCGCCTCCAGCCTCGACCAGGGCGGCCCCATGGCCCGCAGCGCTGAAGACTGCGCGCTCCTGCTGGGTGCCATGGCCGGCCACGACCCACTGGATTCCACGTCCTCCGAGCGCCCCCTCGACGACTATCTGGTTGCATTGGAAGCCAGCCTCAAGGGGCTGCGGATCGGGCTGCCGCGAGAGTATTTCGGCGAGGGTCTCGACGCGGCCACCGGCGAGTGCGTTACGCGCGCAATCGGGCTGTTGGAGGACTGCGGCGCCACGCTGGTCGAGATTTCGCTGCCGCACAGCGAGCTCACCGTTCCCGCGTACTATGTGATCGCACCGGCGGAAGCCTCAACCAACCTGGCGCGCTTTGACGGCGTGCGCTACGGCTATCGCTGCAAGGATCCGCAGGATCTTTACGACCTGTATACCCGCACGCGTGAAGAAGGTTTCGGTGACGAGGTAAAAACGCGCATCCTGATCGGCACCTATGCCCTGTCGGCGGGCTACTACGACGCCTATTACAAGAAGGCACAACAGGTACGGCGTCTTATCGCTGACGACTTCAGCAGATGCTTCGAGTCTGTGGATGTGATCGCCGGCCCCACCACGCCCGGTCCCGCCTTCGCGCTGGGCGCCAAATCCAATGACCCTGTTTCCATGTACCTCGAAGACGTCTACACGCTCGCGGCGAACCTCGCCGGCCTGCCGGCACTCTCGCTGCCGGCGGGACTGGTCGACGGCTGCCCGGTCGGCCTGCAACTGATCGGCCGGCATTTCGACGAGGCGCGCCTGCTGAATATCGGCCACCAGTACCAGAGTGTGAGCGACTGGCATCTGCGCGCGCCCGAGGGCATCACGGGAGGCGAGTACTGATGGCCTGGGAGATAGTCATCGGTCTTGAGGTGCACTTGCAGCTCGCCACCCGGTCAAAGATTTTCTCCGGTTCATCCACGGCCTTCGGCGCGGAGCCAAACACCCAGGCCAGCGCTGTGGATCTCGCCATGCCGGGCATGTTGCCGGTGCTCAACGAGCAGGCAGTGCGCCATGCGATAAAATTCGGCCTGGGCATCGGCGCCGAGATCGGGCGACGATCCGTGTTTGACCGCAAGAACTATTTTTATCCCGATCTGCCGAAGGGCTACCAGATCAGCCAGTTTGACGCGCCCATCGTGGGACGGGGTCATTTCGATATCACCCTTGCAGACGGCAGCACGCGCCGTATCGGCATCACCCGCGCGCACCTTGAGGAGGACGCCGGTAAATCCCTGCATGAGGATTTTCACGGCATGAGCGGTATCGACCTCAACCGCGCCGGGACGCCGCTGCTGGAAATCGTCAGCGAGCCCGATATTCGCAATGCCGGGGAGGCGGTGGCCTATCTGAAGGCACTGCATAGCCTGGTTACCTATCTGGAAATTTCCGATGGCAACATGGCAGAGGGCTCGATGCGCTGCGACATCAACATCTCGCTGCGAGCGCCCGGCAGTTCCACCCTCGGTACGCGTGCCGAAATAAAAAATGTCAATTCCTTCCGCTTTGTAGAGAAGGCCATACAGTGTGAACTCGAGCGACAGGCCGAGATACTCGAAGACGGCGGACGAGTTGTACAGGAGACACGCCTGTACGATGCGGAACGCAATGAAACGCGGCCGATGCGCAGCAAGGAAGTCGCCAACGACTACCGCTATTTTCCCGAGCCGGATCTCCTCCCGGTGGTCGTCGACGAAGCCTACATTGAAGCCGTGCGCAAAGAATTGCCAGAACTGCCGAACGTCAAGCGGCTGCGTTTCGTCGAGCAGTACGGGCTGTCAGCCTATGACGCCGGCGTACTCGCCGACGACCGCCGCCTGGCGGATTACTTCGAGCAGGTGGTGGCCTGCTGCGGCGATGCCAAGATCGCCGCTAACTGGGTTCAGGTGGAGCTGCTTGCGCAGCTCAATCGCTCCGAGATGACAATAACCGGCTGCCCTGTCTCCGCGGAGGATCTCGGCGCCCTGATCTCGCGTATTCTGGACGACAGCATTTCCGGGAAGATCGCCAAGCAGGTATTCGAGGCGATGTGGCACGGCGAAGGCAGCGCGGATGAGATCATAGAGGCGAAAGGCCTGAAGCAGGTATCCGACAGCGGCGAACTGGAGGCCATGGTGGCCGGAGTAATCGCCAGCCACCCCGATCAGGTGGAGCAGTACCGCGAAGCCGATGAAGGCCGGCGCAAGAAGCTGCTCGGCTTTTTTGTCGGGCAGATCATGAAGGTGTCCAAAGGACAGGCCAACCCGCAGGTCGTGAACCAGTTGCTGGCGAAACAACTCGGTTGATGGCCGCGCGCGGCATTATTCATACAGGGACAAGCTTGAATGAAAAAAGACAAAGAGAAGGTTATTGATGAAGTCTGGACCGAGGAGCATGTACGCAGCTTTCTCGACGCGCAGAGTTACGATGGCACCGATACGGATTTTCACACACTACTGAAAGCCTACCAGAACATGCGCGCCTCGGATTTCGAGCTGTTTATCGGATTTTTCTGCGAGCAAAATCGCAACCTGAATGCCACCAACAAACACGGCCGGTCGGTGCTGGATATCATCTCCACGCATCGACACGGCGCGCCCTATGCCGACATTCTGCGCAAGGCGGGCGCTACCGGTTAACCACCGATAGCGCCCTGAGCCAGGCAACGCACAAGCTCAACCACCGCGGCCACGGCTGAGCTGCTCGCGGGTTTCCTGCTTTTTCTCTTCGCTCTTTTTCAGCAGCACATAGACGGCGCCCGTGCCACCGTGCTGCGGTTGCGCACTGTGGAATGCCTGCACAACTTCCAACTCGCGCAACCAGTGGTCGACACAGCCTTTCAGGATGGCCTTGTGCTCGAGACCGAGGCTGCTATCGCCCTTGCCGTGCACCAGCATTACGCTGCGCAGCCCGAGGGAGTAACACTCCCCGATGAAGTCGAACACCTCGCGCCGGGCCTGCTCCACGCTCATGCGATGCATATCCAACCGCGCCAGCGCCTCGTAGCGGCCCTGCCGGAGCTTGCGGAAGACGCCGTTCTGCACGCCGGGCCGCTTGAATGAAAGCACATACCACGGGTCCAGTGGTGTGATACGCTCCGACCCGAGGGTGTTGCGGTCCGGCTGCGTTTCGCGCACCGCCGCCGCGCGCCGTTCCAGCAGCGAGGGATCCCGAAACCCGGCCCCCCGTGCTCGCGGCACCCGGGATTCACGCTCAAGCGGCTTTACATCGGTCATCGCCGAGCGAAAAAAACTGTCATCGTCACCTTGCATCATTACACCCTGCCCGAGGGCCGCTATTATAACGCGAGCAGCCCACGGTACAGCAATTCAGGACCCGCAAGCCATGCGCAGTAGCACAATAAGCCCCACCGAAACCTGCCCGCTGTGTGCCGGCGACAACGCCTGCGCCATGGCGGCCGGGCAACCCGGCGAAGCCTGCTGGTGCGCGACTGTAGCACTGGATCCCGCGGCGCTGGCGGCCATACCGGCGGAATCCGTGGGCAAACACTGCATCTGCGCCGGTTGCGGCGGCGCGCTCCGGGAGGCAGCGGATGACCGGTAATATCGCGCACGGGGCCGCCTATCTGAACCGGGGCTTACGCTTGCTCGGCCATCGCAGCCTGCTCCCTTTCGTGATCGTGCCGCTGCTGATCAACACGCTTATCTTCGGCTCGTTGCTCTGGGTGGGATATGGCTATGTCGCCGCACTCATGGCGTGGATGGATGCCGCGCTCCCGGAGTGGCTGGATTTTCTGCAGTGGATTCTCTGGCCGCTCATCCTGCTGAGCGCCTGCCTGGTGGCAGGCTACCTGTTCACTTCGGTTGCCCTGATCATCGCCTCGCCGTTCAACGGGCTGCTGGCGGAGAAAGCCGAGGAACTGATCACAGGCAAACCGGTGGCCGGGCTCGAGAGCTTCGGCGCTGCGCTGATGATGGTGCCACGAGGCATAATGCGCGAATTGTACAAGCTGCTGTATTACCTGCCGATGGCGCTGCTGGTTCTGCTGCTGTCGGTGGTTCCCGGGGTGAACGCAGCGGCGCCGGTGCTGTGGTTCCTGCTCGGGGCGTGGATGATGAGCATCCAGTTCGTGGATTACCCGATGGACAATCACCAGTACAGTTTTGCTGAGGTCAAAGCGGCGGTGCGCTCCAGACGCCTCAGCAGCATGGGCTTTGGCGGCGTCGTCGCGTTGTGCGCGAGTATTCCGGTGGTGAATTTTATCGTCGTGCCGGCGGCCGTGGTGGGCGCCACCCTGCTCTGGTGCGAGGAGCTAGCCGAGTAGCGATTCCGGCGGATGGGTGCATTCCAGCTTGCAGCCGAGCAGCTTCTCGAGATCCGGCAACAGAAAGGCGTCATCCTCGCTGGCGAAACTGATTGAAATGCCGGTTGCACCCGCCCTGCCGGTGCGGCCGATGCGATGCACGTAATCCTCCGGATCCTCCGGCAGATTGTAATTAACCACGTGGCTTACGGCATCTACGTGAATACCCCGGCCCGCGACGTCCGTGGCCACCAGCACTTTGATATCACCCTGCTTGAACTGCTCCAGCGTGCGTGTGCGCTTTGCCTGTGGAATTTCTCCGGAGAGAATTCCGGCGGCGATGCCGGATTTACGCAGACGCTCATGCAGGCGTCGCACCTGATCCCGGCGATTGGCGAACACAATAACGCTGGTCGCTTCATCGCTGCGCAGCAGGTTGTTCAACACCCGATAGCGCTGCTCACTGCTCACCAGGTAGATTTTCTGGTCGACGCTGTCGGTGGCGACACTTTCAGGTTCAATCTCCACCGTCACCGGCTCGTAGGTCCACTGTTGCGACAGATTGATAATGTCCTGCGTAAAAGTGGCTGAAAACAGCAGCGTCTGGCGGCTTTCCCTGCGCGGTGTTGCGCGCACTATGCGCTTCACCTGCGGAATAAAGCCCATATCCAGCATGCGGTCTGCTTCATCCAGCACAAGAATCTCAACGTGATCGAGGTACAGGTCGCGCCGCCCCATGAAATCGAGCAGTCGCCCGGGTGTAGCCACTACCAGATCCACAATATGCGATTGCAGCCGGTTCAACTGCTTCTGGTAATCCATGCCGCCGATCAGGGTCGCCACACCGAGGGAAGTGTGTTTCGCCAGATCTTCTGCATCCGCGGCGATCTGCATGACCAGTTCACGGGTCGGCGCGATCACCAGGGCACGTGGCTCACCGAGAAAGCGCTCGCCTTCCAGCGGATTATTCAGCAGATCGTTGAATATGGTGATTAGGAATGCCGCGGTTTTACCCGTGCCGGTCTGTGCCTTGCCAATGGCATCGTGGCCCTGCAGCGTATGCGGCAAAACCTGCCCCTGAATGGGTGAGCAGTATTTGAAACCGAGATCAGCTACCGCATGCAGCAGTTCATCACGCAGGCCGAGGTCGTGAAAGCGCGTTGCGTCCTCGCGAGGTTCCACGACAAAGTCGCCCGGCGACCACGCGCTGTCGGTGGTTTTTGCCTTGCGCGTACGACGCCGGCGACTACTGCTCTTGGCCTCACCGCCTTTCGGGGAAGATTGCCCAGGGGCTGCCTGCGAGGCCCGGGGCGAGGACTCCTGTCGGGGCGGCTGAGCAGGGCCAGCAGCACCACCCGACGACGACTCATCCTTGCCAGATAGGCGCTCTACGAGACTTTTGATCAATGTTGAATATCCTGTGACTGGTGAAAAAGCGCCATAGTCTAACACCTTCGCGGTCGGAATGGGCCCGCTGCGCCACTCAGGACCGGGGGGGCCAGATTCGCGCCAGCCAGTAGTCAACACTGGTATAGCGACCGCCGCCGGTAAAAAACAGGCTCAACAGCATGACCAGGTAAGTCACTGCGAACTCAACCCCGTTATTGAGGATCACGAAATTACCCCGGGCGGTCAGCCAGGCATAATCACCGTGCTCGCGTAAAATCTCGCGTGCCGCGCCAAGCCTTTCCGCAACTTCCGGCGCGCTGGAGTCGGCGATGGCCGCCCAGCCATTGGGCCAGTGCACCGCGAAGATTGCCACCAGCATGGTGGCCATCAAGGGTATCGAAATCCAGCGCGTGGCGAGGCCAATCAATAACAGAAACGCGCCGACAAATTCCGTATAGGCTGCGAGATAGGCCAGCAGCGCGGGAAAGGGCAGCCCGAGCCCCCAATCCGGATTGCCAAACCACTCGATGGTGCTCTCCATACCGTTGATCTTCTGCTTCCCCGCCATAAGGAAGGGAAAAAACAGGTACAGCCGCAGCGCCAGTGGCGCCAGGCCATCCAGATGCGATAATCGGGGGAAGATTGCGTTGTGTATACTGCGATACCACTGAGCAAGTGCTTGCATATTATCGGCCCGACAGGAATTGAAACTCTGTGACAGCAAAATGCCGCGAAAGGTTGCACTGCGCTGAGCAATTACCCTGACCGGATGCAACCGCTTTTGAACCCGCTCCCGAAACGCCCGCTGGGGGAAATTGCCCGCACGGAACTGCGCGGTCTGCTTACGATAGCCGGGCCGATGCTGGTAGCGCAACTCGCGCAAACCGCCACCGGCGTGGTCGACACGGTCATGGCCGGCCACTACAGCGCCGCCGATCTGGCCGCTATCGCGATTGGCTACAACATCTGGCTGCCGCTCTACCTCTTCTTTATCGGCGTGATGCTCGGCGCCACCACGTTGATCGCCCAGGACTACGGCGCCGGCAGATTCGAGCAGATTCGTGCCGCGCTGCCGCAGACCCTCTGGCTGGCGGCTGCTCTCGGGCTGATCGCCGGGCCGCTGTGCTATTTCGCCGGCACACTGCTGGATTCGCTGCCGCTGGACGCGGGTACCAGCGAGCGCAGCGCGGCCTACCTGCAGGCCGTCGCGTTCGGCATGCCCGCGGCGGCGGTATTTCAGGCCCTGCGTTGCTACACGCAGGGAATAGGCATTATGCGGCCCTTCGCGATAGCCAGCGTACTGGGCTTCCTCGCCAACATTCCACTCAACTATGCGCTTATCTACGGCCAGTGGGGAGCCCCCGAGATGGGCGCTGCCGGCTGCGGCTGGGCCACGGCCATCTCCATGTGGCTGAGCACGCTGCTCATCGCTTTCTACATACTGCGCGCGCGCCTGCTCGCGCCCTTCATGCCCGCACGGCACATGGCTGCGCCGCGCTTCGATATCATTCGCAGTATCGCGCGCATCGGGCTGCCGATGGGGCTGTCGTTCCTGCTTGAGGTGACGGTGTTTTCCATCATCGGCCTGTCCATCGCGACGCTGGGCAACACCGCCATGGCTGCGCACCAGATCGCCTACAACATGTGGGACGTGGTGTACATTTTCCTGGTCAGCGTGGGTTCGGCCATGGCCACGCGGGTCGGGCATGCCATCGGTGCCGGCGATCGCCAGCGCCTGCTGGTGGCAATTGGCTGTGGCTCCTCCATCACCCTGCTTGTCGGGCTCGCCGGCATGACCGCACTGCTGATTCTGCCGGAACCTTTGATCGCCGCCTATACCGATGATGCGGAGATTCGCCGAGTGGCGATGGCGCTTATCGGCATGGCGGCCGTCTTTGTACTGATCGATGCCATGCAGGTGACCACAGCCTTCTGCCTGCGCGCGTTCAAGGACACGCTGTTCCCCTTTGTGGTGCTGTGCAGTGTTTACTGGCTGATTACGCTGCCCCTCGGTTTCTGGCTGGGCATCGTCGCCAGCGAAGACCCGTTGCAGGGTGCGCTGGGTTTCTGGAAGAGCATGATCACCGGTATCGTGCTGAGCACGCTGATTCTGCTCGCACGGCTGCTGCGCACCCTGTCCCAGCCGCTGCCCAGCGCGGACAGCGCCCGAATGCCTGCCGTGCTGGCCGGTGTGACCCGGCGCGTGGACTAGGGCGCCGCCTTGCGCTGCACGGCGGCGCAGTCGGGGCAATCCGGCCGCGGGGCCAGTTTCAGGGTGGTGATGTCCATACTCGACAGATCCAGCTGCAACAGCCGCCCGCGCAGCGCGTCGCCAAATCCGCTCAGTATCTTTATCGCCTCCATCGCCTGCAACGCACCCAGCACACCCACCACCGGAGCCAGCACCCCGCTATCGCTGCAACTGAGCGCAGTTTGCGCTTCGCCCTCCGCGTACAGACAGCGGTAGCAGGGACCCCCGCGCACTGGATCGAATACCGCAAGCTGACCTTCGGCGCGCACCGCCGCGGCCGACACTAGCGGTATGCCAGCCGCAATGCAGGCCCTGTTGAGTGCGAAGCGCACGGGGTAGTTGTCGCTGGCATCCACCACCAGATCAACCGACTGCAGGATCGCCGGCAGATCTGCGGCAACCAGGCGTGTCTCTATGACCTCAACCTGTGTCTCACTGTTGAGCGCGGCGATGGCCGCGGCGGCAGAACGCGCCTTGTTGACGCCCAAATCGGCTTCGCCGTGCGCAATCTGGCGTTGCAGATTACTCAGCTCGACGCAATCGCCATCCGCCAGCAGCAGCCTGCCGACGCCGGCACTGGCAAGGTACAACGCCGCCGGGCTGCCGAGGCCGCCAAGGCCTACCAGCAATACACTCGCCGCCAGCAGTGACTCCTGCCCGGCAACATCAAACCGGTGCAACAGAATCTGCCGGCCGTAACGTTCGAGCTGCGCATCACTCAGCATGCAGGCAGCCCCCTGAGACACGTTCCAGGCCCGCGAGATCGCAGCGCGTCTCCACTGCGTCGAAACCCGCAGACTGCAACAATGCGCGCACGCCAGCGCCCTGCTCGCTGCCGTGCTCCAGCAACAGCCAGCCAGCGGGGCACAGGTGCGCCGGCGCGGCCTCAATCAAACGACGCAGATCGACAAAACCCTGCCCCGGTGCCGCCAGTGCGCAGCGCGGCTCAAAACGCAGATCACCGCGCTCGAGGTGCGGATCGTTGACGTCGATGTAGGGCGGGTTGGCCAGTATCAGACCGAAACGCTCCGCCGCCAGCGCTGAAAACCAGTCCGATTGCAGAAAGCGCACCCGGCCGAGGCCGTGTCGCTCGGCGTTGACGCGCGCGATCTCCAGTGCCGGACTGCTATTGTCCACGGCTGTCACGTTCCAGGCGTTGCGTTCGCTCGCCACAGCCAGCGCGATGGCGCCGCTGCCCGTGCCCATGTCGAGCACCGGGGTGGCGGCCGGTAGCGGCAGCTCCAGCGCCCACGCCACCAGCGTTTCGGTTTCCGGCCGCGGAATGAGCGTTGCGTCGGTCACCTTGAGTTGCAGCGACCAGAACTCGCGCAAGCCAATCAGGTAGGCCACCGGTTCTCCCTCACGGCGGCGCGCCAGCAGCCCCTCGAACAGCGCCTGCTGCTGCGCCTCCACCCTCGCTTCAGGCCAGGTGTAGAGCCAGCCGCGCGAGCGCCCGAGAGAGTGACTTAACAGAATTTCGGTATCGAGCCGCGCACTCTCCGCGGGCAGATCGGCAGCCCTGAGCAGCAACTCCCGCACCGTGGCCATCAAAGCCCCATCCGCCCGGTTCGCCCGCCCTGGTGGCCCAAGCGGGGTGGCATCAGTCGTCCGCCAGCGCCGCCAGCTGATCCGCCTGATACTCCTGTCGCAGCGGGTCAATCACCGCGCCCAGATCGCCCTGCATCACCTCCAGTAGTTTGTAGAGCGTGAGGTTGATACGGTGATCGGTGAGCCGGCCCTGGGGGAAGTTGTAGGTGCGGATGCGGTCCGAACGATCGCCGGTACCCACGAGATTGCGCCGCGTCGCCGCCTGCTCGTCAGCCTGCTTGTCCTGTGCGCTGGTGAGCAGTTTTGCCTGTAGCAACGACATGGCCCGCGCGCGGTTTTTGTGCTGCGAGCGCTCGTCCTGGCATTCCACCACGACCCCGGTGGGGAGGTGCGTGATGCGCACGGCGGAGTCGGTCTTGTTCACATGCTGGCCACCCGCGCCGGAAGCCCTGTAGGTATCTATGCGCAGGTCCGCCTTGTTGATCTCGATTTCATCCACCGCCTCCACCTCGGGCATCACCGCCACGGTACAGGCCGAGGTATGGATGCGTCCCTGGGATTCGGTTTCCGGAACGCGCTGCACGCGATGCGCTCCGGATTCAAACTTCAGGTGGGCGTACACGTCGCGCCCCTCCACGCGGGCAATCAGTTCCTTGTAACCGCCGTGCTCGCCGGGACGCTCCGACAACACTTCGATCTGCCAGCCCTGCGCCTCCGCATAGCGGGCATACATGCGATACAGATCGCCGGAAAAAATCGCCGCCTCGTCGCCTCCGGTACCGGCACGGATTTCCAGGAACACGTTGTGCGAATCCCTGGGGTCTTTCGGCAACATCAGTGCCTGCAATTCGCGCTCCAGCGCCGCGAGACGCTCGCTCGCATGCTCGATCTCCTCGCGGGCCATATCCACCATCTCGCTATCGGCATCGTCGAGCATGGCGCGCGCGTCCTGCAGATCAGACTGCACACCGGTGTACCGGGCATAACACTTCACCACTTCCTCCAGTTCCGCATACTCCCGCGACAGATCGCGAAAGCGGTGCTGGTCAGAAATGATCTCGGCGTCGCCGAGCAGGGCGGACACCTCCTCGTGCCGGTCCGTCAGGGTGTCCAGCTTGGTCAACAGCGAGGATTTCATTGCAGCGTGCGCCGCGCGGTTTCCGCTGAGCCGGGAGGGCTGTCGGGTTCGTCTCTGTCGCGAGCTGTGTTGTCAGAATCGTCGAGCGAACTGCCCAGCGCGCCGCGCGCCCGCGTGTCGTCCTCCAGCCCCAGCAACTGACGCGCGTACTCGAGCCGGTCGTGCCTGCCATCCAGACTGGCCTGCTTGATCGCTGTGGTGGGGGCATGAATCAGCTTGTTGGTCAGCGCGCTCGCCAGGCGCGTCATCACCTGTGCGGGCGCCTCGCCGCGGTCGAGAGCGCGCAGGGCCCGGTTGAGCTCGCTCTCGCACAGGCGCTCAGCCATGCTGCGATAGGCTTTCACATCGTCGACAACGGCCAGCGTGCGCGTCTCCTCGAGATACAGACGCACACCTTCCTCGATGATGACATCTGCCTTGCGCGCCTCGCTGTGGCGGCTGCGCAGGTTTTCGTCGACGATCTCGCGCAGGTCATCGACGCTGTAAAGATAGACATCGCGGAGTTCGCCGACCTGCGCTTCGATGTCGCGCGGCACGGCAATATCCACCATTAAAAACGGCCGGTGTTTACGCACCTTCAGCGCCTGCTCTACCGCTCCCTTGCCGAGAATCGGCAACTGGCTCGCCGTGGAGGTAATCACGATATCCGCGTGCAGCAGCTGCGCCGGAATCTCAGCGAGCAGTACCGCCTCCGCGCCAAACTTCTGCGCCAGTTCACGCGCCCTGCCCAGCGTGCGATTGGCGATGATAATACGTTTCACCCCCGCTTCGACGAGATGCCGGGCCACCAGTTCCACGGTTTCACCGGCGCCCACCAGCAGGGCGTTACAGTGGCTCAGATCGGAGAAAATATGGCCGGCGAGATTCACCGCGGCGTACGCCACCGACACCGGATTCTCGCCAATTGCCGTGTCCGTGCGCACCCGCTTGGCGAGCGAAAACACCCGTGGGAAGAGCCGGCCCAGTTGACTGCCCACGCTGCCCGCTTCGCTTGCCACCGCAAATGCCGACTTCAGCTGGCCGAAGATCTGCGGTTCGCCCAGCACCATGGAATCCAGCCCGCTGGCGACCTGCACCAGGTGCCTGACCGCCTCCCCACCCTCGTAGTGGTAGGCGCAGCGGTGAATATCCTCGCCGGACAGATGGTGGTAGTTGGCCACCCAGTCGATAAGCTGTGTCGCTGCGGACCCGGCTACCTTCCCCTCGGGAACGATCGCATACAGCTCGGTACGATTGCAGGTGGATAGAATTACCACCTCTTCCACCGCGCAGGCCTCCCGCGCATCCAGCAATGCTTCGGCGACCTGCTCTGGCGCGAAGGCGACGCGCTCGCGCATCTCGACGGCGGCCGAGCGATGGCTGATTCCCAGGGCGATGAAGTTCATGACAGGTGTGGCAAGCTCCGCTGCGGCAGGTCTGCAGGTTACGCGAGGCGTTCGCGCACCGGGTGTTTTTCCGTCGATGCGGAAAGCACCACGCGATTTTAACAACTCGGGCGCCAAAAGACAGCGAAGTCAGCGTGCTTCAGACAAAACAACGGGCCGCCAGATTGGGTTTAGCACGCGGGGTGTGGCATGATGTGGAGCTGTTATACCTTCGGATAGCCCCGCCACTTTTGAACATGTCGCGCCACTACGCCATCGTTGTCTCTGCCGCGCTTCTAATTGCCTGTTCGACGCAGGCTCCCGTGGAGTCGCCCCCGCGCGTCCCGCCGGCTGCGGCGCCTGTCGCAACGGAACTACCGGAACGCGCCTTCCCGGACAACAGCCTGTATGCGCTGCTGGTAGCTGAGTTTGCCCTGCGCCGGGGAGCCTACGACATGGCGCTGGAACAGTACATGTCGCAGTTGCCGGTATTGCGCGATGCCGGAGTAAGCGCCCATGCCACCCAGATTTCCCAGTACCTGGACCGCGATCAGGAGAGCCTGGAGGCGGCACAGCTCTGGGTAGAACTCGCACCGGAGGATATGGCGGCAAGGAACAGCCTGGCACGCCAGCTCGTATCCAGCGGGCGTGGCGCTGAGGCCCTGCCGCACCTTGCGGAAATGGAGCGCCACGGGCACGCTGCCAATTTCCCCCTCGTACTCACCAGCTTCGAGCGCCTGAGCTCTGCCGAGCGCAACGCGCTGGCAGCGGATCTGGATGAGCTGAGCGGGGAGTTTCCGGACACCAGCAGCCTGTTGTTCACGCGGTCGCTGCTGCAACATGAGCTGTCGCAGAATGAGCTCGCGCTGCAAACACTCGAGCAGCTGTTCGAACTGGAGCCTGAACAGCCGCAGGCGCTGCTGCTCGAGGGGCGCATACTCAGCTCACTTGGCGATCCGAAGCCCTATGCGCGCATCGAAAAAGTGCTGGCGGGCGATCCTGAAAACCGCGCCCTGCGCCTGCGCTACGCGCGCCTGCTCGCAGCTTCGGACATGTCCGGCGCCCGCGAGCAGTTCGAAATTCTGTCCGCGCAGGCCCCCGATGACGCCAACCTGCTGTATTCACTGGCTTTGATCAATCGCGAGATCGGTGACTACGAGACTGCCGGCGAATATCTGCGTCAGTTGTTGAAGCTCGGCGAGCGTGAAGACGTCGCGCATTACTACCTCGGGCGCATTGCGGAAAGCAACGATGACATCGACACGGCGCTGGATCACTACCAGGCGGTGGGGCCGGGCGAGGAATATCTGGCGGCGAGCAACCGCATCGGACTCATTCTCATCAGCTCGGGACAGCTTGAACGCGCCAGTGACTGGTTCGACGCGCAGCGGGAGAACTATCCGGAACAGCGCGAATCACTCTTTGGTATACAGGCTGAATTGCTCGACGAAGCGGGCTACAGCACTCAGGCAATCGCTCTACTCAACGCCGCGCTAAGCCGGACGCCGGAGGCAACTACATTGCTCTACTCGCGGGCAATGATCCGCGAGCGGCGCGATGACCTCACCGCAATGGAAGCCGATCTGCGCAGTATTATCGCCCACGACGCCGACAACGCCACTGCGCTGAATGCACTGGGTTACACGCTGGCCAACCGCACACAGCGTCTTGACGAAGCGCTGCAACTCATCACCCGCGCACTTTCGCTGGAGCCCGATGAGCCGGCTATTCTCGACAGCATGGGCTGGGTGCTGTTTCGTCTCGGTCGTCTCCCGGAGGCCCTGCAGTACCTGACACGCGCCTATGCCGCATTCCCCGACCCGGAGGTCGCGGCGCACCTCGGAGAAGTGCTCTGGATCAGCGGCGATACACAGCGCGCGCAAGAAATATGGCACGAAGCTGCGCTGCTCGATCCCGACCACCCGGTGCTGCGCAGCACCCTCGAGAGACTTCAGGTGCCATTGCCCGATCTGTCCGCTCCAGGGGCCGTCAGGGACGCGGGCAACTGAGCATGTCGCGGTTTACAGCGCTGTGGCTGGCCTGCACGCTGCTGGCGGCCTGCGGTGGCCTGGACAGGCGTGAGCCTGCGAACGTTTCCTGGGCAGAACACGCCGCCGCGCTCGCCGCTGTCTCCGACTGGACTGCAAGCGGCAAGCTCGCGCTGCGCAGCAACGAGGCGCAGGAGTCGGCGAGTATGGAATGGCGCCAGCGCGGCGCGCAAACTCACGTGCGCCTGAGCGGACCCATGGGGATGGGGGCCACGGAAATCTACAGCGACGGCACTGAACTGGACATCCGCCAGGGCGGCGAGCGCCGCATCCTGGACATCTCGTCGCCACGCGCAAGCATACTCAACACCGGCTGGGATCTCCCGCTGGAGGCCCTGCCCTACTGGATCAGGGGCCTGCCTGCACCGGATTCCGCCATCCAGGCCCGGAGCATAGAGCCGGAAACCGGCCTGCTGCGCACGCTGCGTCAGCGCGACTGGCAGATTCGCTACCTCAGTTATGACCTGTTTGACACGCTCATGCTGCCTACCCGGCTGACCGTGGAGAACCGCGACACCCGCGCAACGCTGCTGATACGCCGCTGGGACGCCGGGGGCGACTGATGGCCGCCCTGGAACTGCTTTCACCGGCCAAACTCAACCTGTTTCTGCATATTACGGGGCGACGGGCCGATGGCCTGCACGAACTGCAAACGCTGTTCCAGTTGCTTGACTGGGGCGACACGCTCAGTTTCTCGAGCAATGAGAGCGGCAAGGTTCGCCTGAGCGGGGACGACCTCGGGCTGGCAGCGGACGAGAATCTCATCACGCGCGCCGCAACGCTGCTGCAATGCCGCCACCACGGCGCCGCCATTCACGTCAGCAAGCGCATCCCCCCCGGCGGAGGTCTCGGCGGCGGCAGTTCCAACGCCGCCACCACACTGCTGGCGCTGAACCACCTGTGGCGGCTGGGCCTGACGCGGTCGGAGCTGATTGAGCTCGGCGCATCGCTGGGTGCCGATGTGCCGGTATTCGTCGCGGGACACACTGCCTGGGCGGAGGGCACCGGCGATATCCTCACACCGCTGGAGGTACCCGAGCGCTGGTACCTCATCGTTGCGCCGGATTGCCACGTGTCTACCGCCGAAATATTTTCCCACCGGCAATTGACACGCAACTCTGCCCACATCAAAATACCGGCCTTTTTTCAGGGGTACTCCCGCAACGACTGTCAGCGGCTCGTCAGGCGTCTTTATCCGGAAGTTGATAACGCGCTGAGCTCGCTCGAGACACTTGGGGAGGCCCGGTTGACCGGGACCGGAGCGTGCGCCTTTGTCGCTTTCGACAGCGCGCTACAGGCTCGAGAGGCGCGCAATCGCTTGCCCGACGAGTGGCATTGCATCGTGGCACGAGGCGTGAACGAATCGCCGGTGACCGCCGCGCTGGCCTGAACTGACAACACATTGGGGTGTCGCCAAGTGGCAAGGCACCGGGTTTTGATCCCGGCATTCGGAGGTTCGAATCCTCCCACCCCAGCCATTTTGACGGCGCCGTCAGCGGGCAATTGACGGGCGCTCCCGCACAACAGACAGCCAGGCACTCACGCTAAACCAGGGGTGGAACACATTGTCCTCCAAAATGATGGTCTTCACCGGGAACGCCAACCCGGAACTGGCCCAGAAGGTTGCCAGCCGCTTGTATCTGTCGCTGGGCAAAGCCGATGTGGGCCGCTTCAGTGACGGCGAAACCGCGGTAGAGCTGAATGAAAACGTGCGTGGCAAGGACGTCTTCGTTCTGCAGCCAACCTGTGCCCCCACCAACGACAACCTGATGGAACTGGTGGTGATGATCGATGCTCTGCGCCGGGCATCGGCATCGCGCATCACCGCGGTCGTGCCCTACTTTGGCTACGCCCGTCAGGATCGCCGGGTGCGCTCAGCGCGGGTACCCATCACGGCCAAGGTCGTGGCCGACATGATGGTTGCAGTAGGCGTGGACCGCGTACTCACCGTCGATTTGCACGCCGAACAGATTCAGGGGTTTTTCCGCTGCCCGGTGGACAACGTGTACGGTTCGCCAGTATTGAAAGACGATATAACCGCCTGCCGCTACGAAAACCTGATCGTGGTATCGCCTGACATCGGTGGCGTGGTGCGCGCACGGGCGATCGCCAAACAGCTCGACGATGCCGAACTCGCCATTATCGACAAACGCCGTCCCAAGGCGAATGAGGCCCGCGTAATGAACGTGATCGGCGAGGTGGACGGACGCACCTGCCTGCTGGTGGACGACATGGTCGACACGGCGGGCACGCTGTGTCAGGCGGCGAATGCGCTCAAGGATCGAGGTGCTGCGCGCGTTGTCGCCTACTGTACCCACGCGGTGCTGTCTGGCAACGCGCTGGACAACCTGAAAAACTCCAGGCTGGATGAACTCGTGATTACCGACACGATTCCCCTGCGGGAAGAGGCCCGGTCGATCACGAAGATCCGCCAGTTGACCATTGCCGACCTGCTTGCAGAATCCATCCGCAGGGTGGCGAATGAAGAATCAATCAGCGCGCTGTTCCAGTAGAGCGGCGCAAACACCAACTCACCGCAGCGCCGGTCGCAAGCGCCGCGGTGATTCATCAAAGGAGTCACGACTATGTCGGACCAGTTTAATTTGACCGCACAGGTGCGCGAGGACATGGGGAAAGGTGCGAGCCGCCGCCTGCGTCGTCTCGCTGATCTCGTCCCGGCCATTCTTTATGGTGGAGACAAGGACCCAATGCCGCTGAGTGTAGTGCGCAAGGATCTCGAGAAGTCGATGGAGAACGAGGCGTTCTTCTCGCAGATTCTGAACCTGCATATTGATGGCGGTAACGAAAAGGCGATTCTCAAGGACCTGCAACGGCACCCGGCCAAGAACAGGGTGATGCACGCGGATTTCATGCGCATCAATGAGAACGAGACGCTCAAGGTTCACGTGCCCATTCACTTCATCAACGAGGCCACCTGTGTGGGGGTCAAGCTGCAGGGCGCCATCATCCAGCACCAGGTCACCGACATCGAGGTTCTCTGTCTGCCGGCGGATATCCCCGCCTACATCGAAGTCGACATGGCGAAGCTCGAAACCGGCGATATCGTGCACCTTTCCGAGGTCAGCCTGCCGCCGGGCGTGACTTCGGTGGCCCTGTCCCTCGGGGAAGATCACGACCTGGCGATTGCCTCCGTCATGGCGCCGCGCGTTGCCGAGGTCGAGGAAGACACTGAGGCTGCAACCAGTGCAGACAGCGATGAAGCAGCCGGGGATGAAGACGAAGAGGATGACAGCGAGGACTAGACACCTCGCTGGGCACCGCTTGCCCTGGCACTTCATCCGATGGCTGTGAAACTCATCGTGGGGCTGGGAAACCCGGGGAATGAATACCGGGGGACCCGGCACAATGCCGGCGCCGATTTCGTGCAGGCGCTGGCACGTGAGCGCGGCTGCATGCTGCAGGAAGAATCCCGCTTTTTCGGCCTGACCGGACGCATCACTGAATCCGGTCATGACCTGCGCCTGCTCGTGCCGCTCACGTTCATGAACCTGAGCGGCAAAGCGGTCGCGGCGATGGCGAATTTCTACAAGTTCGCGCCAACAGAAATTCTGGTGGCGCACGATGAGCTGGATATTCCCCCCGGCAGTGCACGCTTCAAAAGCGGCGGCGGGCATGGTGGCCACAACGGTTTGCGCGATATCATTCCCGCCCTCGGCAATAACCGGGACTTTCTGCGCCTGCGCATCGGTATTGGTCATCCCGGCAGCGCGGCGAAAGTGACCGGCTACGTGCTGGGTGCGCCGTCTGCGGCTGATCGGGCGCGTATGGATGCGGGCATTGATGCCGCCATCGCCGCGCTGCCGTTAGTGCTGGACGGCAAACTCACCCGGGCGATGACACAGCTACACAGCTTCCACGCGCCCTGAAACACCCCCGAGGAGACTTCATGGGCTTTAAATGCGGTATTGTCGGCCTGCCCAACGTGGGCAAATCCACCCTGTTCAACGCCCTGACGCGGGCCGGTATTGGCGCGGAGAACTTTCCCTTCTGCACCATTGAACCGAATGCCGGCGTGGTGCCGGTACCCGACCCACGGCAACGTGAAATTGCCGCCATCGTCAAACCCGAGCGGGAAATCGCCACTACGATGGAATTCGTCGATATCGCCGGGCTGGTAGCGGGGGCCTCGCGGGGCGAAGGGCTCGGCAACCAGTTTCTGGCCAACATTCGCGAGACCGACGCGATTGCCCATGTCGTGCGTTGTTTCGAGGATGACAACGTGATTCACGTGGCGAACCGGATCAACCCGCGCGCGGACATCGAAGTGATCAATACCGAGCTTGCGCTCGCCGACCTGGAGAGCTGCGACAAACAACTGGCCAGGGTGCAACGCACCGCCAAGGGCGGCGACAAGGAGGCCATCGCGCTGAAAGCACTGCTGGAGTCGAAGCTGCTGCCGCATTTGAACGAGGCGCAACCGGTGAGATCATTGCCGCTGGACAGCGACGAACGCAAGCTGCTGCGTCAGCTCTTTCTGCTCACCGCCAAACCCACCATGTACATTGCCAACGTTGACGAGAACGGTTTCGAGAACAACCCGCATCTGGATGCCGTGCGAGAAATCGCCGCCACCGAGAACGCGGCGGTGGTGGTGATCTGCAACCAGATGGAGGCCGAGATCGCCGATCTCGAGGACGCCGAGCGGTTCGATTTTCTGCAGGAAATGGGTATGACCGAGCCGGGCCTGGACCGGGTGATTCGCGCCGGCTACCAGTTGCTCAACCTGCACACCTATTTCACTGCGGGGCCCAAGGAGGTGCGCGCCTGGACGGTGAAAGTCGGCGCCACGGCGCCCGAGGCCGCCGGGGTCATTCACACCGATTTCCAGAAAGGTTTTATCCGCGCCGAAGTGATCGGCTATGAGGATTTCGTCACCCTCGGCGGTGAGCAGGGCGCCAAGGACGCGGGACGCTGGCGGCTCGAGGGCAAGGACTACATCGTCGCCGACGGCGACGTGATCCACTTCCGCTTCAACGTCTAGACAGGCGTCACGG
>TARA_R110000823_G_scaffold309352_1_pt1 | contig 19157 bp, 12 predicted proteins | sample TARA_R110000823 | Tara Oceans TARA_R110000823 (sample SAMEA4397722) | marine metagenome | biome: Polar Biome; feature: [DCM] deep chlorophyll maximum layer (ENVO:01000326); material: water (ENVO:00002006), including particulate matter (ENVO:01000060) such as... | depth 20 m | reverse complement strand
CGCGCAAGCCTCTCGGGCGGGCTCGGCTGGGGGCCGGAGGACGCCCGCACCGAGTTCAGCGCCTACATGATCGACTACGAGATGCGCCTGTGGTCGAACTTCACCTACCTGCTGGACGATCCGATTGCCGGCGACCAGTTTGAACAGGTAGACGAGCGCACGATTTTCGGCGGTGGCTGGCGCAGCCACTGGCACAATGACGTTGAAGGCGCCGGTGGCCTGCAGCATATGGCCGGCGCCGAGTTGCGCCACGACAATATCGACGAGGTGGGCCTCTACTCCACCGAGGCGCGCCGGCGCAACGGCACGGTGCGCAACGACGCCGTGGACGTGACCAGCCTCGGTGTGTTCTATGAACTGGAATGGCGCATCACGCCGCGCCTGCGCAGCGTACTCGGGCTGCGCGGCGACTACTACTGGTTCGATGTGGACGCTGACAATCCCGACAACAGCGGCGACGCCGACGATGGCATTTTCAGCCCCAAGGCGAGCCTGATCTACAGCGTGAGTGAGGTGACCGAGCTCTACCTGAGCGGCGGCTATGGTTTCCATTCCAACGACGCCCGCGGCACCACGATCACGGTTGACCCGGTGAACGGGGAGCCGGTGGACGAAGTGGACCCGCTGGTGGAATCACGTGGCGCGGAAGTGGGGGTTAAATCGTTGCTGGGCGGGCGGCTGAATAGCTCGCTGGCGTTGTGGTACCTGGAACTGGATTCCGAGCTGCTGTTCGTGGGTGATGCGGGCAACACCGAGGCCAGCCGCGCCAGCCGGCGCTGGGGTGTCGAGTTCAACAACTTCTGGCAACTGGATGATATCTGGTCGCTGGAAGCGGACCTGGCCTGGACCGATGCGCAATTCGACGACAACGACCCGGCGGGCGATGACATTCCCGGCTCGCTGGACGTAGTGGCCAGCGGCGCCCTCTCCGCGACTTTTCCCGATGGCTGGTTCGGTTCTCTCCGCGCGCGTTACTTCAGCGGCGCGCCCCTGATTGAGGATGGCAGCGTGGAATCGGATGGCTCGACCATGGTCAACCTGGCGCTGGGCTACCAGGGCGATGCCTGGCGCGTGCAGCTCGATGCGCTCAACCTGCTGGATTCCGACGATCACGATATCGACTATTTCTACGCCTCGCGCCTGCCGGGCGAACCTGCAGAGGGCATCGAAGACGTGCACTACCACGTGTTCGAGCCGCGCCAGTTGCGGGTGTACCTCAGCTACAACTTCTGATCTGACGGGTTGGGCGGGGCGCAGGCCCGCGGCGCGCGCCGGCCTGCACACGCCTTGTGCACGCGCCAGGGGCGCCGCTGCGCAGCACGCAGCGCGGCCACGCCTTGTCGTTTTCAGCCTGCTCTGCTAGCTTTCAGGCTGACGCAATCACAATAATAAGGAGGCGTCCATGCGCGCCCTGATCCGCCTGTTGCTCTGGCTGCCCCTGTTCGCGGCCCTGCTTGCCTGCAGCGATAACTCCGACCAACGCACCAGCGAGCTGCCCGCCATGAACCTGCTCGCGGGCGCCGCCAGCCGCAGCATACTGCCCACCGTGAACGGCGGCCGCGACTATCTGCGCGATGCGCCCGGCTGGCCTGCGCGGGAACAGCTCGACCCATTCAACCCCGGGGTATTCGTGCCCGCGTGGGACCAGGGCAGCGTGGATGTCGGCAACGGGCGGAGTGATTCCGCGTGGGTACACGATGACCTGCGCAGCACGGCGCTGGCCATGCAGTACGGCGAGGAGCGGGTGATTATCGTGATGGCCGACACCTACTCCTACTTCGCCACCGATATCGACGTGATGCTGGAACGGGTGCGCGGGCGCCTGCCGGTGGACTGGCAAGCCGTTCCCGTGCTGGTATCCGCCACCCACAACCACCACGGCCCGGACACCGCGTTCAGCATCAACGACGACTGGTTCTCCCTGATGGCCGACGAAATCGCGCTGGCCGTGGAAGAGGCCGTGACCAACCTGCAGCCTGCCAGCCTGTCTGCGGCGCAGGGCGAACACGGCTACGGCGTGGACGATGTGCGCGACCCGGTGATCCGCGACCCGCGCCTCAACGTGCTCAACCTGCAGGCGCTGGATGGCGGAGCGGTTATCGCCACGCTGGTGCAATGGGCGAGCCACCCGGAATCGACCCTCGGCTGGACGCCGCCCGCCGAGGCCTCGGGCCTTGCCGCCGCGTGCGCCGCCAAAGGCTGGACAGACGGCAACTGCACCGCCGAGGGACGTTATTTAACCGCCGACTTCCCCGGCGTGCTGCGCGAGCGGCTGCAGGCAACGCAGGGTGGCGAAGTGCTGTTCTTCAACGGCGCGCTGGGCAACCAGATCGGGCCCGGCGCCGCACCCACCTGGGTGGTGAACGAAGCTCACCCGGTGGGCGATGGCCTGACGGTGCCGGCAGGTGCCATGCCGCTCACCGAATGCGACGACCGGGGCCCCTACCTGTGTCGCAGTTTCGCCAAGACGGAGTCCATCGGCCATGAACTGGCGCGCGCCGTCGAAGGGCTGCTTGCGGATGCACAGCCGGTGGACGTGAGCCAGCTCAGCGTGCACACCGAACCTTTCTTTACACGCCTCACCAACATCGGTTTTCGCCTGCTGATCGCAGACGGCGATATCGGCTGGCAATCGCCGACGCTGTATAACTGCAGCAGCACGCCGCTGGTACCCGAGAACTGCGCCCCGGACAACGGCGAACTCGTGGACGACCCGCTGTTAACGGATTTTTTCGGCAGCCAGATCCGGCGTGGCGACGTGTTTAAAACGCAGGTGTCGCACCTGGATTTCGGCGACGTGGGCATACTCTGGATGCCCGGTGAAATTCCGCCCGAGCTGGTGCATGGCCTGCCGGATGATTTCGCCACGGCGCCGCCCGCGAAGTACTACCGTGAGCCGCACCTGCATGCGGTGGGCGCAGACTACGTGATTCCCGGGCACCTGCTGGCGCTGGTGGACGAAGACCTCACGCTCACGGTGGGCCTCGGCGGCGACCAGATCGGCTATTTTGTGCCGGTTGACGAGTATCGCCTGCGCTGCCTCGACCTGGTGTTGCCGGGGGGCAAGACCTGCGCCGATCTCGCCGCGCGCGGAGTGATCGAGAATCCCGAGTGGATTGGCGGCCGCCACTGCAAGACCATCACCGACGATGCGCAGGCACTCCAGGCGCTGGGCGATGACGCGGATGCGGTGAGCGCCATCTGCCGCTACGGACAGGCGCTCGGGCGCGAACTCGGCGAGCCGGACGGCCACTATGAAGAAACCAACGCCGCGGGCTGGGACATGGTGGACGATCTGTACAATGCCGCCGCGAGGCTGTTCGCCAACTAGGGCTCCGCACTGCGACGCCGGGATGCCGCCTGCCAGCGCGCCCGGCTAACAGCGGTCTGCGCCACTTTACAAATGATAATGATTCTCATTACTATGGAGTCTGCCCATCACCGGAGACTCCCCAATGAAGCTGCACTTCCTCTGCCCTCACCACCGCCAGTGGCTGGCCGATAATCCGCACCATGCCCTGAACACCTGGCTGCAGTCTCACGACAAGGCTGCCGAGCTGTTCGAAGACGGTGACTGGAACAACGCGCTGTCACACGCCGGCTGCGCTCTGGAAACCGCCGAGATCGCGCTCGAAGCGTGGCCCGACCCGCCACCGCGCATTATCAACCGCTACGCAGACAACGGCGTGCTGCTGGCCCAACTCCTGCGCGAACGCGGTGACCAGGCGGCGACGCGCGCGGTGATCGCCAACTGTATCGGCCGGCTGGAAAGACTGATGTTCGCCACCGGTAACCACCGCACAGTGCTCAAGGCCTGCGAGGGCCTGCTGCGAATCGGTGACGCGACAGGCTGGCCGGAGAGCTCTCTCACCGATGCAACGCATCAATCCACACACCTGCTACACCAGCAACTGCACTAGCGTTGAGGGAGGTACAGCATGCGCAAACCGGTCGCCGAAGAACCCAGCGTACAGGTGGAACTCAGCCTTGCGGTGCTGCGCCGACTGCTGCGCGAGCGCTCGCTGGTGGCAAGTGAACTTCGCTACCTCAACAGTCAGTCATGCCGGGCGGCTCGCGCAGCCCTGCTCGCCGCGCTGACCGCGGGCGGTGCGGAGCATCGTGCCCGCGAACACGCCGCAGAATCTTCCGGGTTTGCAACAGGCGGATTCGGTGAAGCCAAGAGGAGCAAAAGCCGTCTATACTTGGTGTCTGAAAATTTCAGCGGACGAGGATAAAAGGAGCCCACAATGCGCACGATGAAGGCCTTTATGGCATCGACACTGTTACTCGCGGGCAGCCTGGTGAGCGGCATCACCCAGGCAGGCTACTACTACGAAGCCACCTCCGTGACCCAGAGCGATGGCGGCAGCGCGCAGACCACCAAGGTGAATGCCTGGAGCGAGGGACCCGCCACACGCATCGAGTTTACCGAAGGCGACAGCATGGGCGTGTTCGGCCCCGGCTCCTACCTCATCAGCACCGATTCGGGTGAAACACTGTGGGTTGTGAACCCCGCGAAAAAAACCTACTCGGCGTTCGACCCCGGCGAGCTCTTAAATACCGCCGACGAGATGATGAAGAGCATGGGCGGCATGCTGGAAATGAACATTGTCGATACGCATTTCGACAAGGTTTCCGAACAGCCCGGAGAGAAACTGCTCGGCTATGCAACGCAGCGCGTGGAATTCACCTCAGGCTATACCGTGAGCATCAAAGTGCTGGGGCAGACCATGAATCAGGTATTCGACTCCAAACAGACACTCTGGGCAGCGCCGGCCGTAGACGCCAGCGCCATGAGCGCCTGGCTGCGTCCGGACAAACTCATGAAAGGCATGTTCAAGGGCGTGGGCGATTTGGTGGAAAAACACATGAATGCCATCCAGGGCGCCCCGCTGAAAAGCGTTGTGGAAACTAAAGCCACCGGCGGCATGGGCGGCGACAGCACCACCGTGATCACCACTGAAGTGACCACGCTGCGCAAGGAGAGCGTGGACGCCGCAAAGTTCCAGATTCCCGACGACTACACGGAAACATCGCTGATGGATGAAGTTGCCGGGGATGACGCGACACAGGAGGCCGGCAACGGTCTGCAGGAAGGCATGTCAAAACTCAAGGGGCTGTTTGGCGGGCAGAACTGAGTTACAAGCCGCTTGCAACGCGGCGCAGCTCGCTAGCCCGGCGCTGGGTCAGAATCACAGCGTGACGCGGTAGCCACAGAGGCGCTGGCATCTTGCACCGGCAGGCGATCCGTGGTCTGCAGCATACCGTGAATGCATTCCGCCAGCTCTCGTGGCACCTGCTCCCAGGTGAATCGCCACCGCCAGTTTCCCTCCCTGGTGCCGGGTGTATTCATACGATGGTCTCCGTTCAGGCCGAGAAAATCCTGCCAGGGTACGATGGCGGTGCAGGATGTTGAGGACATGGCCTGGCGAATCAGCATCCACGGCATACGCTCCTGCGGATTATTGAAATACTCGTAAACACGGCTCTGCACTTCTGCGTCCAGACTCTCGAACCAGCCGAGTGTTGTGTTGTTATCGTGGGTGCCGGTATACACGACATCACCTGCGGCATGTCTGTGCAGCAGGTAGGGGTTTTCCGGGTTGCCGTCGAATGCGAACTGCAGAATCAGCATACCCGGCAGGCCGAAATCCTTGCGCAAAGCCTCAACCTCGTCGCTGATGATCCCCAGGTTTTCGGCCACCAGGCACAATCCGGGAAATTCTTCGCGCACGGCCGTAAGGAGCGCCCTGCCGGGTGCAGCAACCCACGCACCCTCACGCGCCGAGGTGGCCCCGGCGGGAATTTCCCAGTAGGCGTCCAAAGCGCGGAAATGGTCTATGCGCGTGATATCGAACTGCCGTGCGGCGGTTTCGAACCGCTGCAGCCACCAGTGAAAGCCGGTTTCCTCCATCACCGCCCAGTTGTACTGGGGGTTGCCCCAAAGCTGCCCCTCGCTGGAAAAATAATCGGGGGGCACGCCGGTCACCGTCACCGGATGGCCATGCGCGTCCAGCTTGAACAGGGCCTGATGCGCCCAGACGTCGGCACTTTCCAGATGCACGTAGATCGGCATATCCCCGAACAGCAGCACACCGCGCTCATTGGCATAACAGCGCAAGTCATCCCACTGGATGTGAAACACAAACTGCCGGAAGCGCAGCGCCGCAAGGCGTTCAGATAACTGCTCTGCGAGTTCGTTGCAGGCGACGGGCTCCCGTCTCCTCAGGCCCTGTGGCCACTCGGTCCAGGGCAGGCTGCCCAGATGCTCGCGAAAAGCCTGGAAGCGCACATAGTCTTCCAGCCAGTGCGCCGACTGCTGCAGAAACCACTGGTAACGCTTCGCCAGTGCCGGGCTACTCTCCCCTGCAATTCGCGTAAAAAAAGCCCTGCCGCCCTCATCCAGTGCCTGCCGCTTGGCCTCCGGGGAGCTCTCACCGGTGTGAGCGTGGGACTGTGACAGCAAACCAGAGTCCACCAGCCAGTCGAGGTCGATCAGGTCGGGGTTGCCGGCGTGCACAGACACCGACTGGTAGGGACAGCCATCGGAGTACGTGGGGCCAAGCGGGAGAACCTGCCAGATCTGCAGGCCGGCGGCGCACAACAGATCGACGAAGCGGCGGGCATCAGCCCCTATGCTGCCGCAATACGCGCCGCCCGGCAGGCTGCTGGGATGCAGCAAAACCCCGGCGCGGCGGCATTCGGTCAGCGTCACAGACAAGCGGCTAGGCCGTTTCGCTGCTGTGGCGCATCACTCCGCCATGACTGGGATTGCCGCCACCGCGGGAGATGACCTCAGACAGATAGGACGGCGCCTCGACATTAAGTAACAGATACAGATTGGCAAGATGCATTCGATAAAGCTGGTCGAACTGGCTCACGGTTGCCGCGGGATTGTAGGTGCCGAACCACCAGAACCAGTCGGAACCCTCACAAATCGCCAGTTGCCGCTCTGCCGCCGCCAGAGTTTCCGCGGTCAGTTTGCCGCCGGCCACCTGCTCATCAAACCTGTGTTTGGCCTCAACGAGCAATTCCCAGGCCCGGTTTTTGTCCGCATCGCCGATCCAGGTTGAGAAGGTGCCGTAGACCCAGCTACCGGCGACCAGAGATTCTACATGGGCGGGTTCCGGCGATTTTTCCTCAAGAAACTGCTGCATGGTGGTGAGCCGCAGTTGCGGATGACTGGCGAGCCTGGCGTAGAGTTCGCTGAGAAAGTGGTACCCGTTTTCCGGGTAGTACTCCCAGGCGTTCTCGCCATCGAGAATAATGGTGATCAGGCAGTTGTCGCGGTCGGGACAGACGGCGGCGATGTTCTCCATGTGGCCGAGCAGATTGGCCACCGCGCTCTCCGCATGCCAATCGGAATAGTTGAAGCCGATCAGGTCAGACAGCCCGTCGTCGCGGAAAATACAATCGATGGCGGCATCACCAAAACGGTAGACGCGATGACTGCAGGATGCATCTTCGTCCATGTGGCTGTTGCGCAACACATCACCGCCGCTGGCCACCCAGCGGAAATCGCTGGCGGCAAACAGTTCCAGCGCAGCCTGGCTGATGCCCCCTTCTGAAGGCCACAACCCGGCAGGCCGCAGGCCAAATACTCTGTCAAAGGTGGCCAGCCCCTGTTGCACATGCCAGCGCGCCCTGTCATCCCCTCCCGGATAATGGCTATTTACGGGTAGTGGCACGTCGGGCATGGCCTCCCGGGCTGAGTCCATATCCAGCAGCAGGGGAATGATCGGGTGGGCGTAGGGGCTCATGCACAGTTCCACCTGGCCCCGCTCAGCCAGCGCCCGGTAGCGCGGAATGACAGACCGCAGCAATTCGAGCACGATCTGCAACAACTCGCGCCGGTCGTGCAAGGTAAAATTGATGGCTTTTTCCTGCAGGCGGGCAATACGCGTATCGCTGCGCCGCACCGTTTCCGCCATCCAGCTCAGGTGATACCAGACCAGCAGGTCCGCGAGAAACTGGTTGGAGGCGTAGATCAGGCTTTGCGGGTGTTCCTCGTACCAGTCGGCCATGGCCGCCAACCGGGTATAGGCTTCAAACCGGTTGATCATGCGCTCCCTGTTGGCGCGCAGGCAGTCCTGGATCAGGTGCAGCCGTGTCTTCTGGTCGCCGGGGAGCGCCGGCTCCGCGAGGCCCGCCAGCACCGGGTCACGGATGGTACCCTGTCCCTCGAGGTAGGCTGTTATCTGCGCAATGTATTCCTCGATCTGCTCCAGCACTACCGGGGCGAAGTTCACCACCGCTTTCGCCTCTGGCACCGCTTCGAGATGCGCCGCCATGTCCACGTAATCCTTGATGGCGTGCAGATAGGTCCAGGGCAGGTGCACGGTTGAAGTACGCAGGTTCCGATACTCGGGCTGGTGCATGTGCCACATCAGCACAACACTCATGGGGGTCTTATCGGACATAGTGCAGCCTCTGACCCAGCATATCCGGCGTCACCAGCACCACTCCGCCTTCGGTTATCTGAAAGCGCGCTGCATCTTCCTCAGGATCGACGCCGATCATTGTGTTTGGCGCAATGATGCAGCCCCGATCGATAATGGCCTTCCTGATCACGCAGCCCCGGCCGATATCAACTTGCGGGAAAATCACTGAATCCTCAATCTGCGAATAGGAATGTACGTTCACCTTGCTGAACAACAACGAGTGCCGCACGGCTGACCCGGACACGATACAGCCTCCCGCCACCATGGAGTCCACCGCGAAACCACGGCGACCGTCGTCGTCGAACACGAACTTGGCCGGCGGCACCTGCTCCTGATAGGTCCAGATGGGCCAGTCACTATCGTAGAGATTGAGTTCCGGCGTGACGTCAATCAGTTCCAGATTGGCGGCCCAGAACGAATCCAGCGTGCCGACATCGCGCCAGTACGCGGGCCTGCCACCGGGATCCTCGCGAAAGGGAAACGCCGTGACCCGCCGGCGCGCGATCACGTCCGGCAGTATGTCCGCGCCGAAATCCCGGCTCGAACCGGGCGTGTCTGCATCGCGCAGTAATTCCTCTATCAGCACGTCGGTGCGAAATACGTAGATCCCCATGGAGGCCAGGGCCCGATTGCCGCCAGGCACCACCGGCGAGGGATTGCCCGGTTTCTCGGCAAAATCCACGATGCGCTCGTCGGCATCGATCGACATGATGCCGAAGGACGAGGCCTCGCTCAAAGGCACTTCGATACAGCCCACGGTGATATCGGCATCGGCTTCCACATGGGCCGCCAGCATGGTGCCGTAGTCCATTTTGTAGATGTGATCCCCCGCCAGGATCAGCACGAACTCCGGATTATGTGAGCGAATGATATCGATATTCTGATAGACCGCATCTGCGGTACCCGCGTACCAGGAGCTTGCCATACGCTGCTGCGCCGGTAACAGCTCAACGAATTCGCCGAGTTGACCGCGCATGAACCCCCAGCCGCGCTGGACGTGCTGTATCAGGCTGTGCGCCTTGTACTGAGTGGCAATCCCCACCTTGCGGATACCGGAATTGACACAGTTCGACAGTGGGAAGTCGATAATCCGGAATTTACCGCCAAAGGGTACGGAGGGCTTGGCCCGCCACTGGGTCAGTTGCTGCAATCGGGTGCCGCGACCGCCAGCCAATACCAGCGCCAGCGTATCGCGGGTCAGGCGGCTCACATAACGTGCGGACTCCGGATTATTCATGGCGATTTCATTGATTTGAAAACTGGTTAGCCTGAACCTAATTGATTACCATGATGCTACAGTGTGGACGTGAAGTGTAAGACTTTCCTCCTTCAAGGGTTGATGTAAATCAGAAGATACTGGATGCAACCCAATTCTCCCCAGAAACCAATTACTGAGGACATCCGCCGGCTTCTCGCGGGGCGCCACCACGACCCTTTCGAGGTGCTCGGCTGTCATCGGCAGGGCGAGCACTGGTGTGTACGGGCACTGCTGCCCGGCTGCGAGGAGGCCGCGGTAGTGATCGACGGCGAGCACCACCCGATGCAACGCCTGCCGAATAGCGATCTTTTCAGCTACAGCACAAGGCAGGCAACAGCACCCCGCTACGAATTGAGTTGTCGTTCCCGTGACGGCGAGTGGCAGCAGACGCACGACCCGTACCGCTTTGGCCCCATGATCGGCGATCTCGACCTGCACCTGTTCGGACAGGGTAAACACGAGCACCTTTACCGCATTCTGGGCGCCCACTGCTGCGAACACGAGGGCGTGGCGGGCGTGCGTTTTGCCACGTGGGCGCCGAATGCCCGGCGCGTCAGCGTGGTGGGCGACTTCAATCGCTGGCACGGACTGCGCCACGCCATGCGCAGCCGCGGCCCCAGCGGGGTCTGGGAGCTTTTCATCCCGGGATTGCAAGCGGGAGAGAAGTACAAATTTGAACTGCGCGATGGCAACGGCAGAGTGCACCTGAAAGCTGACCCTTTCGGCAATCGATTCGAACTGCGTCCGGCAACGGCTGCCATTGTCTGCTCTCCTACGCAATTCCAGTGGGCCGACCACGCCTGGCTGGAGCGGCGTGCACAGTGGGACTGGCAGCACGCACCCGTGTCCATCTATGAGTTTCACCCCGGTTCCTGGCGACGCGACGCGTCGGGCCAGTTCCTGAATTTCCGCGACATGGCCCAACAGTTGGCGGACTACATCGAGCCACTGGGCTTCACCCATGTCGAACTGCTGCCGGTAACCGAGCACCCTCTGGACGATTCCTGGGGCTACCAGACTACCGGCTATTTTGCGCCCTCCCAGCGGTTTGGCAGCCCGGATGATTTTCGCCACTTTGTCGATTGCATGCACGGGCGCGGAATCGGCGTGATCCTGGATTGGGTGCCTGCACATTTTCCCCGGGATGATCATGCGCTGGCACGCTTTGATGGCACCGCCCTGTACGAGCATGCCGACCCGCGCAAGGGAGAACACTCCGATTGGGGCACCCTGATTTTCAACTACGGGCGCAACGAGGTAAAAAACTTCCTGCTGGCCAGCGCCAATTACTGGCTGGAGGAGTTTCACCTCGATGGCCTGCGCGTGGATGCGGTGGCCTCCATGCTCTACCTGGATTATTCGCGTGAGCCCGGCCAGTGGGAACCAAACCGTTACGGCGGCCGGGAAAATCTCGAAGCCATTGCCTTTCTGCGTGAACTCAACACGCTCACACATGGCCGGCATCCCGGCACGCTGACGATTGCCGAGGAATCCACCGCCTGGCCACAGGTAACCCGCCCCACCTGGGTGGGCGGTCTGGGCTTTTCCCTGAAGTGGAATATGGGCTGGATGCACGACACGCTGGATTATTTTGCCCAGGATCCGATCTATCGGCAGTATCATCACAACCAGTTGACCTTCGGATTGATGTACGCGTTCACCGAAAACTTCCTGCTGCCTTTTTCCCACGACGAGGTGGTGCACGGCAAATACTCGCTGCTGGGAAAGATGCCCGGCGACGAGTGGCAGCGTTTTGCCAATCTGCGCCTGCTATACACCTACATGTATACCTATCCGGGCGCCAAACTACTGTTTATGGGCTGCGAACTGGCAGAACCCGGCGAGTGGCGGCACCAGGCACAGCTCAACTGGGAACTTCTGGAACAGCCTGCACACCGGGGTATACAGCAGGTGGTGGGCGACCTGAACCGGTTGTACCGCAGCGAGCCCAGCCTGCATCGCGGCGATTTCGATGCAACGGGCTTTGCATGGATCGACTGTCACGACTCCACCCAGTCGGTGCTGAGCTATGTGCGCCGGGATGGTCGGGAATTTCTGCTCGTGGTGCTCAACTTCACGCCCATAGTGCGGGAAAACTATAGAATCGGCGTGCCGCTGGCTGGCAGTTACACGGAAATTTTCAATTCGGATTCCCGTTTCTACGGAGGCAGTGACGTCGGCAATCCGCTTGCGATAAACAGTGAACCCTTAGCCTGGATGCGGCAGCGCGACTCGCTGGTTCTGACCCTGCCGCCGCTGGGCGCGCTGGTGCTGCGCCGGGTTGAGGACGACTGAGCCGCATGCGCAAGCTGTTGTATGTTGCCAGTGAAGCCTACCCGCTGATCAAGACCGGTGGCCTCGCCGATGTCGCAGGTAGCCTGCCTGAAGTGCTGCGGCAAGCAGGGCTGGATGTACGCCTGCTGGTGCCCGCCTACGCCGATCTGCTGCATAAAGGCGATGTAACTATTCAGGCACAGCACGAACTGCAGGTGGCGGGTCAGCGGATTCTCCTGCTGGAGTGTCTCCTGCCCGGCACGGGTTTGCGCACCTGGCTGTTGCAGCACCCGCTGTTTTCCGAACGCTTCGGCAACCCCTATCACGACGCCGCCGGCGTGCCGTGGCCGGATAATGCCGATCGCTTTTTGCTGTTTTCGCAGGTAGCGGCGTTCATCAGCACGGCCACCACGCCACTGAACTGGCGCCCGGACATACTGCACTGCAACGACTGGCACACCGGCCCGGCCATTGCGCTGGCGAAACTTGCGGGGCAGCCGCCGCGCACCCTGTTCAGCATTCACAACCTGGCGCATATGGGCATTTTTGATCGCGCGACCTTCGAGAGGCTCGAGTTGCCGGCAGAGCTCTGGCAGGAACGGGGGCTGGAATATTATGGCCAGTGCAGTTTTATCAAGGGCGGCCTGGTGTTCGCGGACGAGATCACAACCGTCAGCCCCAACTATGCGCGGGAGATTTGTGAGTCGCCCGGCGGGATGGGGCTTGAAGGTCTGCTCAGCCAGCGACGTGACCATCTCCGGGGAATACTCAATGGTATTCGCAGTGATATCTGGGATCCGGCACAAGACCCGCACCTGGCGCAGAACTATGACCGTGCAAGCCTCGACAGCAAGACACAGAACAAATCAGCGCTGCAACGGGAACTGGGCCTCGAACCGTGCGCTGACCGCCCGTTGCTGGGATCCATCGGCCGTCTGGCGGAGCAGAAAGGGCTGGAGCTGATGTTGCCGGTACTGGAAGAACTGCTGGACAGTCCCGCGCAAATTGTCGTGCTGGGCACCGGTGAACCGCGTTACGAGCAGGCCTTGCGGGCACTGGCGTTAAAGCGCCCGAGAGAGATGGCAGTCATCGTGGATTACAATGAGGGCCTGGCGCACAGAATCGAAGCGGCGGCTGACATCTTCATGATGCCGTCCCTGTTTGAGCCCTGTGGACTCAACCAGTTGTACAGCCTGCGCTATGGCACGCTACCCGTGGTGCGCGCTGTCGGCGGCCTGGCCGATACGGTAACTGACACCAACGCGAGCACCCTGGGCTCGGGTACCGCCACGGGGTTTGTGTTCCAGCCGCCGGAGGCGCGCGAGTTTTTCAGTGCGATGCAGCGCGCAATCGCGCTGTGGCATGACCGGGACACCTGGCGGCAACTGCAACACACCGCCATGACGCAGGATTTCTCCTGGCAACGCAGTGCCGAGCAATACATCGCACTCTACAATGGCGCAATCAATTGACGAGGTAAGTGCTTTCCATGGCAGGATCTACGTTTCCGCTTGAGATTCAACCGCGGGTGCCTGAAGAACTGGCGCGTCTGCAGGAGATGGCCAACGACTTGATGTACAGTTGGGATCGCTCCATCCGCTCGCTGTTTCATCGTCTGGACCGGGAGTTATGGGAGGCCTGTGGCCACAACCCGAAGGCTTTTCTGCGCCGCGTGTCTCAGCAGCGCTTGACCGATGCCATCGCGGATCGCGCCTATATGGAGGATTATCAGCGCGTCACCTCGGCCTACGACTCCTACCGGGAGAACCGGGGTCGGCCGGAGATAGCCGCCCAGTTCGACCCCCGGGAAGATTTGATCGCCTACTTCTGTCTGGAGTTCGGATTCCACGAGAGCTTCCCGATCTATTCGGGTGGGCTCGGCATCCTGGCGGGCGATCACTGCAAGGCGGCCAGCGATGTGGGTCTGCCTTTTGTTGCGATTGGCCTGCTCTATCAGATGGGTTATTTCACCCAGTTGATCGATGGCCACGGGCATCAGCAGGTTAGCCATACGCGCTCACACCCTCACGACCTGCCGGTTGTGCCCACGCTCACCGCGTCCGGGCAACATCTCACCCTCGACATCGGGTTTCCCGGCCGCACACTCAAAGTGCGTGTCTGGACGGCTCAGGCCGGCCACATCACCCTCTACCTGCTCGATACCAACATACCCGACAACTCCGAAGCAGACCGCGCGATCACCCATCAACTCTACGGCGGCGACCGGGAGATGCGTTTGCAGCAGGAACTTGTACTCGGTGTGGGCGGCGTGCGCGCACTGCGCGCGCTGGACCTGCGTCCCACCGTGTGGCACATCAATGAGGGCCATGCCGCTTTTCAGTTACTGGAACGCTGTGCCCTGCGCATGCGCGAGGGTCTGGACTTCGAGAGCGCGATGGAGCTGGTTGCCGCAGGCACGGTATTCACGACTCACACACCGGTGCCCGCAGGACACGATATATTCGACAAATCACTGGTTGCCAGGTACCTCTCCGAAACCGCGGCAAACCTCGGCATCGACTTTGAGCATCTCTATGCACTTGGGCTCAATTCCGGCGATGGCTTCAACATGACATGCCTGGCGCTGCGCTGCACCCGTTTCCACAACGGTGTCAGCCGCATACACGGCAGCGTTGCAGCCAGCATGGAAGCGAGCCTCTGGCCACAGATTCCGGCCGCGGAAAATCCGATCACCTATGTGACCAATGGCGTGCACCTCGAAACCTTTCTCGCCAAGGACTGGATCAGCCTGTTCGACTTGCGTTTCGATGACTGGCGCAATGAGCTCCTGAACGAGCAGTACTGGGAGCGCCTGCGGGAAATACCGGACTATCACTACTGGAGTATCCACAAGGCCCTGAAACAGGAATTACTCGAGCATGTTCACGATGTGCTGATCAGACAGCAGCGCCGCAATAACTCCAGTGACGCCATCGTGCAACGCATGCTGCAACTGGTGGACGACAGCGAAAACGATGTGCTGGTGATGGGCTTTGCCCGCCGCTTCGCCACCTACAAACGCGCCATGTTGCTGTTTGCCGACCTCGCTCGCCTGGCCAGACTGCTGAACGACCCTGAGCGACCGGTCATTATTATCTTCGCGGGCAAGGCGCACCCGCACGACGAGCCGGGCCAGCAACTGATCAAGCGTATTCACGACTTTTCCGTGCACCCCGATTTTATCGGCAAGATTCTGCTGCTGGAGGGCTACGACATGGCGCTGGCCAGGCTTCTGGTGGCCGGTGTGGACGTATGGCTGAACACCCCCGAGTACCCCCAGGAGGCCAGCGGCACCTCGGGGCAGAAAGTCGGGCTGAACGGCGGGGTCAATCTCAGTGTGCTCGATGGCTGGTGGGGCGAAGGCTACAACGGCGAGAACGGCTGGGGCATCAGGCCCCGGAGCACAGATACCGATCACGACCAGCGCCTGCACGAGGAAGCCAGCGACCTGCTGAATATTCTTGAACACGAAGTGCTGCCCACGTACTACAGGCGCGACGGACGCGGCCATTCCGCGGACTGGGTAGCGCTGTCCAAGGCGTCCATGATGTCGATTATCCCGCGCTTCAACGCCCAGCGGATGTTGCGCGACTACATCACCCAGTTATACCTGCCGGCGCAGAACCAGCGCCGCAAGCTGGAAGCCAACGGCGCTGAACTGGCGCGGGAGCTGGCGCACTGGAAACAGAAAGCCCGGCTGGCATGGCCGGGCGTGAGCATGCAGTTGATGCTCCAGCCGCCCGCCCACTTGCATCACGACGAAACGATACTGCTGCAGGTACGGGCCAACCTGAACGGGCTTGCAGCGAGTGATGTCCGGCTGGAATGCCTGTTCGGCTACGCGGCTACAGATGGGGAACTCGAGGTTGCGCAGACAGGACAGCTCGTACCCTCGGGTGAGGACGGCGAATGGACGGAGTTCCATATTGAACTGACGCCAGAGATTGCCGGCCTGCAATACTACAAACTGCGCATGTACCCGTTCAGCGAAGCACTGAGTCATCCCTTTGAACTGGGCTGCATGATCTGGATCTGAAACGCCCGTCACCGCAAAGCGACGGGCGCGCGGGCAGTGATGCCACTGAAATGCTAGGTGGCACTGCCGCCGTAGGTAGCGAGCAGGACTATCAGGAACAGAAAGATACTGGACATTATCACTGTATCGAGAATGCCGAGGGTATGGTCTTCTTCAAGCAGTGAAGACAGTGTGTAGAAAGTTGGGAAGAGAAACAGCAATAACAGCACATGCGCCACTGAGAATGCCAGCGGCAGGTCGGGATGGCCGGTATGCATGAAAGCCTGGTATATCGAGATACACAACAGCGTATAAGGGAACACCAGGAACATCACCTGGGTGATGCCGCCAAAGGCATTGGCCAGTGCGATACCGTACTCCTGCTTGCGGTGTGATTGCCAGAGAATCACGTATTCGCTCATGCCCGCAAAAATTGCCAGGATCAGGGCGGCAAGGATTGGATTGAGCTGCGTATCCCTGAGCATGAACTCCGCAAATTCGGACACCTGATGGCCGCCGAAGAAAGCGCCAAGAGCACCCATCACAAAAAGTACAGCAATCACAGCCAGCCCGGTTGGCCGGATGTTTTCGTAAACGATATCCAGCCGCTGTTCTATGTCGCGGGCAGACATGTCCAGGTTTTCCCGCACCGCAGCTTCTTCTTTCGCATAATTGCTAACCAGTTTGTACAGGTACACGGCGAAGATCAGCAGCAGTATCAGGCTGACAAAGCCGAGATCGATCGCGCTGAAACTGTTCTTCGACTGTTCGGAGGCCTTGAACGTAAGAATGACCAACCCGAGAATCAGGCCCATCGCGCCACCGCCAATAAGAACCTGCGTGCCGGCTTCTGTAATTGGTATCGGCATCAGGAACTTGCCATGTCTGTCTTTGGGCAGGAAATAGGAGTACAGGCTGAATACGAGAGCATTGTTATAGATGGTGATCAGCGCCACCATGAACGCCATGCTCGGGCTAACAGGGATAATAAATGCAATCACCACAAGCTCGGGAATCGTGGAAAGAATTTCGGCGACGGTGCCTGCGGTGTAATGGTTCCAGTGCAAGCGCGCGGCCAGCCGTTCAGTTGCGTTAACCAACACCTCGCAGGCAGCCAGGAGGACGATGAAGCCGCTGGTGATCTGCAGCACGGCTAGAAGGAGCTGGGGAGCCCCGATGTCGACACGGTACAAGTAGCCATGGATTGCGAACAGCGCGAACCCGATGAGCAGGCGTTGCGCCCACGGGGGTGCAGCGCGGAACCGATAGCGCGTGCCCAGCTTGAGCACTGACAGCCGGTCGGGGTCGATGCCTTGCTCACGCAGCTTTGCATGCACGAGCGCCGTGGCTTCAGGTAGGCCTGCCGAGGCGATCTGTCGGCTATCGCCTCGTTCTGGCGGTGTCACTGCCACGCATGCCCCTATTGCAATAGTTTGCCGATAGCTTAGCCTGCCTTTCAGCGCTTGCCAAAGCGCAGCGGAGCTAAAATGCGAAATTGGATAGACACCATACAGGTCGCTGGACCTTGATCAACCTGGGCGCACTTCAAACTCGGCAGGCCTGGCCTCAAGCAGCAGGCGCCGTGGAGCTGTGCGAAACCCACATCTCCTGGGTGTTTCTCACCGGCGACTACGCCTACAAAATCAAGAAGCCCGTGAATTTCGGCTTTCTCGATTTCTCTACCCTGGCGAAGCGAAAGCACTTCTGCGAAGAGGAGGTGCGACTGAATCGACGCCTCGCGGCAGATATCTACCTCGACGTGGTACCCCTGTGCGGGGACCCCGAAGCCCCCACCGTCTGGGGAAATGGTCCGCTGCTGGAGTACGCGGTGCGCATGCGCCAGTTCGACCCGGACTGCGGCTTCGACAGGATGCTCCAGCGTGGGGAGCTGTCGTCTTTTCACATGGATCTCGCCGCCCGTACCCTTGCCGGGTTTCACGCCGGCATCGCTATCGCGGCCAGAGATGCGAACTTCGGCTCGCCTGAGAGCGTATCTCAACCGGTGCTGGAAAACTTTGACTCGCTGCATCGCTGCGTTGAGCCACTGATGGACGACCCGATGCTCAGCACGCACATCGCAGAACTTGAACACTGGAGCATAAATGCCAACCGGCAACTGGATAATGCGTTCCAGAACCGCAAGCGCCAGGGTTTCGTACGGGAGTGCCACGGCGACCTACACCTGCGTAACATCATCTACTGGCAAGATGCCGTGGTGCCATTCGATTGTCTGGAGTTTGAGCCAAACCTGCGCTGGATTGACGTCCTGAATGAAATGGCTTTCCTGTTGATGGACCTCGACGACCACCTGCGAACCGACCTCGCCCGCCGCCTGCTGAACAGCTACCTTGAGTTCACGGGCGACTTCGATGGTTTGCGGGTGCTGCGCTACTACAAGGTGTATCGCGCCCTGGTTCGCGCGAAGGTTGCCGGGTTGCGGCTCTCACAGCTGTCTAACGAGGACGCCGCCCGGGCGGAGCGCGAAGCGGTTGGCAATTACGTGGCGCTGGCGCTGCGCTACGTGCAAGCCTCGCGGGGAAAGCTGCTCATCACCCATGGCTTGTCGGCCTCAGGCAAATCGTGGCTGGCGCAACGTCTGCTGGAACAGGTGGATCTGATCAGAATCCGTTCTGATGTCGAGCGCAAACGACTCTTCGGTTTGGGGCCCACCGAGGCAAGCGCGTCGGCAGCGGACCAGGGCATCTACAGCACCGAGGCAACCACAAGGACCTATGCACGGCTGCTACAACTTGCGCAGACGCTGATAGCTGCCGGCTACAGCGTCATCGTAGACGCCACGTTCCTGAAACGCGCTGATCGTCAGGCTTTCGCAGACTACGCAAAGCACGGCAATATTCCATTTATCATCCTGCACTGCTCGGTGCCGGCGGAAACACTCCGGGAACGCATTGTGGCGCGCGCTGAAAAAGGAGGCGACGCATCGGAAGCCAACCTGGAAATTCTGGAGCGGCAACTGCAGACGCAGGAACCCCTGAGTGAGGAGGAAAAGCGCTATAGCATGACGATGGACAGCGGCAACGAGAACTCGCTGGAGGAGATTCTCAACTGGATGACTGCCACTGTCTAACAGTGTGCGTTGCATCCGCGGTGACAGGAACCATCTTGAGCAACCCGACACATAGGTTACAGATTATACCGGAGACATAGG
>TARA_R110000823_G_scaffold315475_1_pt1 | contig 19280 bp, 13 predicted proteins | sample TARA_R110000823 | Tara Oceans TARA_R110000823 (sample SAMEA4397722) | marine metagenome | biome: Polar Biome; feature: [DCM] deep chlorophyll maximum layer (ENVO:01000326); material: water (ENVO:00002006), including particulate matter (ENVO:01000060) such as... | depth 20 m | reverse complement strand
TATCCGCCCGGAATAAAGTGGAACCTATCCGCCGATAAGCTCACATTGTCCATTCCCTTAGTCAGCATGTGATGCTACGGCCGTGTAGCGCTGGCGGCGCGGCATAGCAGGGTAGTTTCAGACCGCCATTCGCACTGCCATTCGCCCCGCCCTGGGTTAACCTTGCTGACGCCGTTCCAGAACTGCTCGGCACGCAATAGTTGCTCGAGGCGGCTCACTGCTGCGGAAAGCCTGTCTGGCAATTCCCTCCAGGCGGCCCCTGGTTCTCGCGGCTTTCCCTCGAACGCAGGGTAGAGGGAGGGCACGCCATAGCCGATCAGCTTGTCTCCGCGCGCGAAGAACAGATGCCTCACGCCTGGCGGTAAATCCCCCTGCAGTGAGCCATTGAGGGTCCAGGTGCCGCTAGGGGTTATTTTTGCTTTGTCGATGGTCAGAGCTGGCAGCGAGGGGCCCGGCGCAGGTGCTTCACCCGGTAAGTCCGTCACTCTGAGGGGGAACTGGGTCGTGGGAAAGGCCCGATAAAAGTCCCAGTTCCTTGCCCGCAGCTCCCCAACATGGTCATTGAACCGGGGCGGATCAAGGATGCCAAGGGTGCTGGTGGTGCGAAGGTCTCCGGAGGACTCGGGTGATACCCAGTAACGGATGGCCTCAACCTCGATCTCGGCTCTTGTGAAGTGCATGTCCTGCGCGCGCATGCTCGACATCCAATTTACCGTCAGCAGGGCCGTTACCAGCAAGTAGCAGCCAACCGCCGCGTATACAGCACCCCAGATCGCGTCCGCACGTGGTGTTACCCTCCCGGGTCGGCAACTGCAGGCCGCCAGCAAACAGGTCCAGTAGAAGATCGAGAGCGGCATGAAGCGCGGCGCGATCATCTGGTCGGGAAGCGCAAAGTTCGCCGGATTGCGACCCAGCGCAACGAGCAGCAACATACCGGCCACCAGCCAGCACCCGGTTACGAGTAGCTTGAACGTGCGAAACCTGGTCGCCTTCCACGCCGGCAGCGTCAACCAGCAGAGTATGCCCAGCCCCACTGCGCCCATGACGCCAGCGTAGAACGATGAGGGCGTCGCCAGCGGCGCCAGACTATGCACCCACACGCTGCCAACGAGGGAAAGAAGACCCTGCAGCATTACCAGCGGATCGGCAATGGAACCATCAGTCGCAAGAAATGATAAAGGCCGGCAATGGGGCAAGCTCAGGCGAAAGGCAATGAACAAACCCAGTCCGACCGCCAGCGTTGCCGCAATCCACTGCCACGGCTTCCGGTAGAAAAACAAGAGAACGGCGAGCGCGCCCCAGGCCGCCACACCGTAAGTGAAGCTGATCGTGCCGGCTGTGGCCAGCAGGGCCGGCAGCAACAGCAGGGCACCGGGTTTTTCATATCTATGAAGGATTGCATCGAGTGCAACCACAGCAGCGAAGCTAAACAGCAGGGCAAAATAAATATAAGTCCCCATTCCCCAGAACAATACCTGGTAGCACCCTAACCAAAGGGTCAAGGCCAGGGCGACCGAAAACCGGCTGAGGCGCACGAGGCGGCTGCCTGTTTCTCCTCTGCCTGTTGAGCGCGAGGACACGTAGCCGGCGATAATAGCCAGCAGGCTTGCCGAGAGAAGCGTCGACAGACCGCGAATAAACGGATCGAAATCTGTTGCCAGATACAGAAAACGTGTGAAAAATTTAGGCAGTATAACGACGTGGTTGTTTTGTTGGCAGAATACGGATGGCCAGAATCCCTTCTCTAAATAGAATCCCAGTTCCCCCCACTCATCCATCAACAGGGCGGGGTAGAAGACCTGTGGATACACCGCATACGTCAACAGGACACTGGCTGCGCTGAAAAACAGCGCTGCCAGCCAGAAGGCTGTAGCATGCTTGGACAATGGCTGGTTTCTCATTGCGATGTTATTGTCTCGTAATTCCCCGGGGGCACCGCAGGCGCGCTTCGTCTCGCGGCTCCTGCCGCGCGGCGCCTGGAATACCTCTTCTTCGGAAGGCTCTCGGCTGTCGCGTTCACCGTTTCAGTTCTGGCTATTCGCTTTGGTTCCAATGAGCATGACGGACGTGCCCAGCCAGGTTCTGGCAAACAGCGCTGTTTCGCATGCGCCGAGTGTCGCGAGTGCCTGATTCGCGAAAGCGCCGGGCGGTTTGAGCCCGTGCGTAAGAACCTGGCCGTCCGTGAAACGGCGTCCCCAGGTCGAGAGCATCAGTTTGCGCAGTGCGGCAACGGGTACGAGCGAGAGCCCCCAGTAGCCGCAGGCGTGCACGCGGATGCCGGCACTTTCCGCGAGTCTGGTCAGCGACTTCAGGGTATATCGCCGTAGATGCCCGACGACCACATCGTAACGGGAGAAGAGCATCTGGCTTGCGGGCACATTTATATGGACGAACCCATCCTTGCCGACGTAATGCGCGGCTGCCCGCAAAAAGTCAACATCGTCATCAATGTGTTCGAGTACGTCAAAAAGAAAAACATGTTGATAGGCGCTTTGCGCTTCTTCAGGCCCGTTGAATATGTCGAACTCGCGGTACCTGCCGCGCGTGACCACCTGGTGCTCGGCCGCGGCAGGGTGGTTGTCGCAGCCATCTACGGTCCACGAGGAAATTCCCTCCACCTGTCTGCGGAAGGTGCCAATTCCGCAGCCTATATCGAGGGCGCGCGTTTGTCCTTCGGCAGCGAGATTTATAGCGCACGTTTTTGCCATGGCCTGCCAGGCGCCGAGACGCCACTTCATCCAGAAATGTTCGGCGTCGCTGAGTCCGTACCATTCCGCGGGAAAGGCGTTTTCTGTACCGGGTGTACGGTGATCCATCGGGGCATGGGCTCCGCGTCAAGACGCTTCAATGATGTCGTTGGCGTCGGCAAAGTTGACTTGCTTCATGATGACAAAATGCGGCCGGCCTTTGACCTCGTCGTGGATGCGGGCGATGTATTCACCTATTACACCAAGAAATATCAGTTGCAGGCCGCCGAGGAAGAAGATGGAGGCGCCCAGCGTCGCGAAGCCGGCGAGCGGTTCGTCGGTAAGAAGGCGCCACACAACCAGTGACATACCGTATGCGAATGAGGAAAGCGAGACAACGATGCCTGTGACCGTTGCAAGTCGCAGCGGTAACTCGGTCATCGTGAAGATGCCGTCGAGCGCCAGCAACATGAGTTTTCTCAAAGTGTACTTCGAATATCCCGCCGCACGCTCTTTGCGGTCGTACTCAAGCTCGCTTTGCCGGAATCCGACCCATGAACGCAGGCCGCGGATGTAGCGGTGGCGTTCCGGAAGGCTATTGATCGTGTCTATCACTGTGCGGCGGGCGATGCAGAAATCACCGGAATCCAGGGGGATGTTGAGCCGGGTGAGCTTCGCTGCGATTCGGTAGTACGCCCAATACGCTACACGTTTCACCACGGAACCCTGGCGTGTCCGGCGAACCGCATACACCACGTCATTGCCTTTTTCGATTTCGCGCACGAGATCGGGAATGAGCTCGGGGGGATCTTGCAGGTCGCCGTCGATGATTGCCACGAGATCGCCCGTGGCATACTGCATTCCCGCCGTGAGCGCCATCTGATGTCCGAAGTTGCGGGACAGGAAAATCAGCTTCAGCCAGGCTCGGGTTGCCGCAGCGGATTCAAGCGCCGCGCGGGTTCCGTCGCTCGAGCCATCATCGACGATCAGGATTTCCGTTTGTGCCGGCAGGGCTGGGAGCACGCCTTCGAGACGTTCGATCAGGAGAGGCAGAACCTCCGCTTCATTGAATAGAGGAATGACGATCGAGAGACTTTGCGCCACGTGGTTTGCCTGAGGGGTCGGTAGATTTTGTTAGTCTAATTTCTAGCACTTTATACTACTGTCTGGGTGGTGGCAACGCGGGTCCGAATGCAACTCCGGGTGCTCGCAGGGAGGGGACCGGCTGTTGCGCCCAACGGGAGAATCACATGCAGCGGAGCAATGCGAGTTTCGCTTCCCATTCGAAAGCTGACGCCACGATTTTTTCGAGCGGGTAATCCCGGGTTGAAAAGCCGAGCGCCTGCTTCGCTCTGGATGCATCTGCAAAAAGTTCCGGTGGGTCGCCCTGTCGGCGTGCAACGAACTCTTTGGAAATTGGGTTCCCCACACACTGCTCGCACGCATTCATCACCTCCAGAACAGAATTGCCTTTTTCGGATCCCAGATTGAATGCTTCAAAAAGCCCCTGGTCCGGCATGGCCAGCAAGCGTTCCATCGCAGAAATATGTGCCAGTGAAATGGCCTCTACGTGAACATAATCGCGAATACAGGTGCCATCAGGCGTAGCGTAGTCGTTGCCGAATATCTTAACGGGCTCATTGCTGTTGCTGGATTTGAGAATATTTGGAATGAGATGGGTTTCCTCGTCGTGCCACTCACCCACTCTCAACTTTGCTTCCGCACCACAGGCGTTAAAATAGCGCAGCGCAATAGACTGCAGACCTTTCGCGGCAAGGCGCTGCAGCATTTTTTCGGCCATTAGTTTGGATTCGCCATAGGGTGAAATAGGCGCCTTGGCGCCTTCTTCGTTTACAGGTAATTGCTGCGGATGGCCATAGACTGCACAAGTGGAGGAGAAAACGAAGCGTCGGATGCCGGCTTCCATTAACGCTGAAACCAGGCTCTCTGTCTGCGTCACATTGTTCTCGATATAGACATCCCGCTTTTCGAAACTCTCGGATACAATAGCCTTCGCGGCAAAGTGCATAACGCAATCTATCTGGACTGTCGAACATATTCTTCCGACAAGATCCTGGTCTCCAGCCTTTCCTGGGAAGAACTCTTCACAATTTAGCAGCTCCCTGTGTCCCGTAGAGAGATCGTCCAGGACCCAGACCTTGTGGCCGCGGTCACGCAATAATACAGAGCACGTGCTGCCAATGTACCCGGCTCCGCCAACAACGAGAATGTTTGCCATATGCTTTTGTCGGTCCCGTGGTAAGTGGCAATCTGCTTATTCAAGGTACACCTGGTCATCTGATGCAGATAAATACCCAGTCACTTCAATGTCAGATTCTCCACTGATTCTCCTCCAGGCATCGCCATCCTGTCTATATGACGCGGGTCAAACCCGGGTCGCTTTTTCTGGAATGTGAGCGATATCAAATTTCCCGGGCTCGCGCACTCTTTGCGAATTCCAGTACATGCGTAGCCAGGGGCCGGGCAAGCCTTCGGGCTGATTGACAGGGTACTACGTTGCGATATGATGCCGTCAGTTACAGGCAAGTTCTGCTCATCCAGGCTAGAGATCATCTCGTATCAGCGGTCGGAGTGTCCGGTCTGCGCCCTGCTCCCGGATTGTTCTGACCGCACTTCTCAGAAGCCACGACAGGGATATCCGGGATGCTGGATCAGATAATTCCGCTGGGGCGTTTCGCATGAGGGCAATTCTTCACATAGGTATCGAGAAAACCGGTACGACTTCAATACAGAGGTACCTGTACAAGAATCGCCACAAACTGGGCAGCGCTGGCTACCACGTTCTGCAAAGCTGCGGTAAATATGAGAGTCGAGCGCTGCCTGCCGCTTGCATTGCCGATCGCAGGCATGACGATTATCTGTTATCCATCGGCGTCAAAACCGCGGAAGATCGGCAGGCACATCGCGAAGCGGTGATCCAGCGTATAGCTCACGAGATGTCGGAGCTGCCTGCCACTATTCATACCGTCCTGATCTCCAGTGAGCACTTCCACTCCCGTATTCGAACTGAAGAAGAGATGGACAACGTTCACCAGTTGCTGTCACGGTTTTTTACCGACTTTAAAATAATCTGTTACCTGCGCGAGCAGGTCTCAACCTGTTGCTCACTGTATTCGACAGGTCTCAAAGAGAATAGGACACAATCCCTCTCTGAATTTATAGAGCGGTGCACTCCGCGCAATAGCTACTTCAATTACTACGACATGCTGGCAATCTGGGAGAGGCGCTTTGGTGCAGAGGCACTGGATGTAAGACTGTTTTCCCGCAATCAGTTTCTCAATGGAGATCTGCTGGACGATTTCACGCAGCGAGTTGATCCTCGTCTTGTGGGGTCACTAAAAACGCGAATCCAGGTAGAAAATGAGTCCTTGACCCCGATGGGCCAGGCGCTTTTACGCGCGATCAACCTGACCTTTCCCGACGATGCGTCAAACCCCGACGCTGGCGAGACGCGGGGAAAATACATGAAGATCATCACTGATGCCTTCAAGGGGGCAGGGCGGTTCCCGCCACCGGAGACCTGTCAGGAACTGTTTGAATCATTCATCGACAGTAATGAACAGCTCCGACAGAAGTATTTCCCCGAGCTGGAAACCCTGTTCCTGCCTCCAGTCGTGGCTCCGCAACAAGTAGAAGCGCCCGAAGACTCTCTTGTTGTCAGTAGTCTCTATTCCCTGCTCGATCTGTTGAAAAAGGATCTCGGCGGAGCCGTACAGGCTCGCGACATTCTGTGTTTTTGTGGAATGGCGGCAACTTGTATTGATGACCTCTATAAGATCGGGGAAGAGTCATCGGATGCGGCATCGGGCGGCGTAGTACTCAATCACGCGCTCGCACGGATGCTGTGCGATTCGGCTATCATGCTCGAGCAGGTGGATGTCGCACAGGCAGTTCCGCTTATGGAGCTTGCCGGGAAAATAGATCCATCGATACGCCAGGTGGGGCAGCGGCTGGAGAAATACCGGGAGCAGCTTCAACAAGAGCCCAGACAGCGATTTATGATTGCCTTCAGCGCCGGACACCCGCCGGAAGATCCAGAGGAGCTGAAAGCGCTAACAAAGAAAATGTCCCGCTGGCAACAGCAGCTCTCCATTCCACCGCAAACCCCCATGCCGCCAACTTCCAGAACCCTGCTGGTACGATCCGATGGCACGGTAGCCAATGAGGGCGAAGACTCGGTTGCGCTCTATAGAATAATTGAGGCGGATTCCATGGCGGATGCCCTGGAGGCCGCGAAGAAGTGCCCGATGCTGGAGTTTGGTGGCAATGTTCGGGTGACGCGACTGGTTCCACTGAAGAAAAAATGACACATCACTACGCGGTTGTGCATCACTGCCATTGTCGAAGTTAATCGATGGAATAGAGGCATCGGGCCAGTCATACCAATACCGCTCAGGGCGCTGGACACAGAGTGTCGCTAAAATCCTCTACGGTCCACGCGGTATCAGACTGGAGCAGGGTATTGAGCACCACCGGCGGACCGATGGTCCCCGTGGGCGCTGTGGCGAACGGGTCGCCTATTACCGTGGGGACGGTGACGTCCGCAATGTCCAGGCGCCCGGGTACTGTGAGGCTGTCCACTTCGACGCCATCAATGTACAGCCACAGGTCCATGGAATCCGGTGGCGAAAACACCAGTGCCTTGAGAGCGAACCGACCGGTTAGCACTACCTCGTGGCAATCGCCGGCGGCGCTAACGTCACCGGACAATATAGCGGGGCCTATCTGCACAGTGATGGTGTCGCCGCTGCGATCCATGGACCAAATGCCCGCCTGGTCCACCAGGGGCCCGCTATAATCGTCGGGAATGCCCAGGCCAAACGTATAGAGTGTGTGTCCGGGGGTGCGCAGGAAGTCCTCTCCGGTGAGTACACCGCCGCCGAATGCGTCCGGTGTGAATGTGGTGTCGACGGTGTGCACGTCCTGCAGCCAGGCCTGGTAGTTAGCCAGCATCGGGTCGACAATCGCCGGGGGAATCGGGTCCACCACCTGCCAACCACCCGGGTCCAGGATCAGGTCGAATAATACCGGGTTGCCCAACACGCCGAAAATAGACGGCTGGTAGTAGCGGTAGTTGCCGTCGGCGCTGAGCAGGCTGTAGTTGACGAAGCTCAGAGTCCGATATGACTCGCGTTGTGGCGCGGGCTGGCCGGTGGCGATGCTGGGGTAGTAATCCACGCCATCCAGCCCGTCCGGCGGGGTGATTCCGGCTGCGGCCAGCAGTGTGGGGTACAGGTCGTAGATGTTGATCGTGTCCTCAAAGACCTGGCCGTTGACCGTCGGGTCCGGCCAGCGGATGATCAGCGGCGTGCGCAGGCCGCCTTCCAGAACCGTGTTTTTCCACCCGAAATAGGGCGCATTGTTGTCCATGGCGCTGTTGGTGCCGCCGTTGTCGCTGACGATGACGACGATGGTCTCGTCCAGGGCATCCAGGTTCTGCAGCAGCGTGAATACCTCGCCGATGTTACTGTCGAGCTGGTTCACCAGCGCCCGGTAGCGACCTTCTTCGGTATCGGGGTAGAGGGCGGCGAAGTCCGCGGCCGGCTGGATCGGTGCATGGGGCGCATAAAACCAGAGATTGAGGAACCAGGGAGTACCTTGTGCATCAAGATCGGTGATGACATCGACCGCCCTGTCGGTGAGAATTTCCTCGAGGTGGCCGGGGTAGAAGGCGCCGGGCTCGTTCGTGCCCTGCAGCCAGGGGTTCTCGTAGCGTGTGGGGCCGGGAACCAGTTTGCCATCAGCCATATTACCTGACAGGTATCCCTGGGTCAGGAAGCCGAACCAGTGGTCGAAGCCCTGGTAGTCGGGCCACGCGGTGCGCTCCTCGTCACCGATATGCCACTTGCCGATATGCCAGGTGGTGTAGTCCTCCTGCTGCAATCGCTCCGCCAGGGTGGTGAGTTGGGGCGAGATGCCCCGGGCAGTGGCCGAAAAGCCGAGGCGTTCCGGCACCATGCCGGTGAGCAGTGACGCCCGGGCCGGCGAACACACCGGCGAGGCGTAGTGCCGGGTAAAGCGCACGCCCTGCTGGGCGATGCTGTCCATGTTCGGCGTGTCGATGGCGGTGTTGCCGTTGTTGATGGCGAGATCGTTGAAGCCCATGTCATCGACCATAATGAGCAGGATGTTCGGCTTGTTCTGGGGGTTGGTGTCGTGGCGGTCGACGATGCCGTCGCCATCGCTGTCGATATCCACCTCGTCCGGCGCCCCATAGTCACTGTCGTGACTGTCAAGGACGCCGCCGGCCAGCGCCTTGATGTCGGTGATATACCCCGGGTCGAAGCTATAGCCGGCGAGGTCGATATCATAGATAGCGGCAAACCAGACCAGTTCTCCGGCAGCGAGGAGCACGTCGCCCGGGCTGCCCTGGACGTCGCTGAACAGCGCCGTGGCCGGGCTGCCGACAAGCGCAGACACGTCGGGTAGATTCGAATCAGCGTAGAGATTGTACAGGTCCACCGCCGCGCGCCCGGCGGGTACGTCGTAAAAATCGACCCCGGGGAACTTGGCACGCAACTGGTCGATCAATAGGTGCACCGCGGCATGCATGGCCTCGTAATCCGCTTCGAACTGAGCGGCGCTAACGCCGGCGGGATCGTCACCCCACGGTACCGAGATGAAAAATCGCGTATCGGGGTTTTGTGCCAGTGCGTAGTTCACCCACCGCTGGTAGTCGAAAAACGCGGGGGAGGCCGGGGAATAGGTCATGCCGAACAACTCGATATCACCCGCGTCCAGCACCGCCTGGATCTCGGCGCGCGTAACTTCGTTTATCCATAACGGCCCCGGGGCGCCCGCATCGCCGGCGGCGGAAATAGTCGTGGTGGCATGCTCTGGAAAGCCCTCGGTGGCGGCGTGTCCGCCCAGGCCCGCGCCGAAGGGATTGCTGAAGTTGTTGCCGATGAACAGTGAGTTAAAGCCCGTGTTCACGTTGGGACGAAATACTGCCTGTAAGGGCGGCAGTACGAAGCCCTCGACGGCCTCTACAACGTCGATGCTGAACGAGAAACCACACTGGTTGTCGATATTTGCCTTGCAGTAGTTGCCCCAACGGCGGAAGTGGAAGCCCGCGCGCGGAACCGCCGTATAGACTTCCTCGTAGGCTTCGTTCTCCACTGTGTTGTCGACGCAGTTGGGCAGGCCCGCCAGGTAGTCCTCCAGGCTACAGTCCCGCATGCCGCTCTGGGAGAGGATGTCGCCTTCGCCACCGTGTATCTCCAGAGGCTGTTTGCAGGCGCCCAGCAGGATAATGGCGGTGAGCAGTAGCAACCGCCGCAAAGAGGTCATGGGCTGGTTGCTGCAACGCTGTGCCCGGCGGAGATGGCGCTGCCCGCCGCGTCGGTTATATGGAAATACTTGGTAACATCTGTATAGGAGATGTATCTGGCATCGGCATTCATGTTGTTTTTTGTTGCCTCAGGTTGCGCTGTGCCCGCCATTCAGGCCGCGTGAGGGACCACATCTGAAGGGGCAGGCAAAATTGGTGCCATGCTTTGGAAATCAAGCACTTACCAGGAGCGGGTCGCCCGTTCGGGGGCTTAACGTAAAAATTTCCGACTCGCAGAACCAATAGCCTCTGCGATGCGCAGAGTACAGAAAGAGTGTAAAAAGACAGTCTCACGGTGTCCTTCTACCGCACGGGCACATAGAACCCATAGAATAGGTTGAAAGTGTCAACCAGGCCCGGGAAGTCCAGATAGCCATCCATGCTGATAGCCAGAAGAACCAGATCCAACGCGCGAGTGCTGAACCGAAGGGCAAATACACAATGAAACTATTGCGCGCTTGCGTGGTTTGCGTACTGGCTCTCGTCACAGCCGCCTGTACCGTGAGTACGATGCCGCCCCCAGAAGTGAACTCCACGCCCGAGCGGGCGCTACCCCGGGTTGGCGAGCCAGCGCTGCCCCGGGTAGGCATGTGGCTGCACCCCGATATTGAACTCGATGAGTGGATATGTAGCTTCGAAACCGAGCCGGTGAGCTATACCCATACAGAGATACGGCCAAGTAGCTGGCGGCGTGTGGCAGCCCATTCTTCGGTTGTCGTGCTGAACAACTACATTTTTGCGAAACCCTTGCCCTGGAAGGTATTCGCAGACACGCGTTCCTACGAAGACTATGTGGCGGCGTTTGAGTCGTTTTCGCCCCAGAGCCCGGAGGGTAGCTGGTATCGCCGGTTGAACGAGCATGTGCTTGCACCGCTGGCCGGCCTGACACACAGTGACAATCCGATCTCCCGCAAGCTCATCTATATTTACGCGCATATGTTCGGCTACGACCCGGAGTATGCGAGGAACCTCGGACTCACACCGATCGAAGCTACGGTCTACGCGTGGCCTCCCAGGAGTCTTGACGGTACCTGGCCCGATTCCTTTTTATATGAGGAGGAGGGGATTCGGCGACCGAGCTTCAAAATGCCCGCAACCCAGGCGGGCATGGCGAACGCCGTATACTTTTTTCTTAAACACTTCGAGAGTCTGGGGGCTGAGATCCACCTGAGCCCCTGGCGCGAGGTCAATGGTTACGCCGGGCCGGGTCGATGCCCGAATGCCGGGGCGGAATGTGGGCTGGATAGCTGGAGAGACCTTCTCGACACCTACCAGGCAATCCTTGAGCGTGTCGGCGCCGGTCAATTCGACCCTGCCCGCATCGCGGTGTACCCCTCTTTCCAGCTTGAGTCTTTCATAGGCGAAATGAATCGCTGTGTGAGCACAAGCATCGTCGATCAAATCAAGCTGTTCTACGCGCATAATGCGGCGAGCGGCGTGCCCTTTGCGATCGGCCTGAGCACCTATCCTTCCAGCGAGGCTGAAGGGCTCGCCAGATACCAGAGCAAGCTGCGCCATTTACTGGATAATCTGGACAGCAACACGCTGCTCGCCTGCGATGCTGACGGTGACGGGCTCGCGTCGCCGGGTGAAGGCATTGTCGCCAGGAAACTGGCTTTTAAAGTACGCCTGCCGCGCACGACTCCCGTCACGATAGGAGAAACGAGCCGTCCGTCGTGGCTTAGTTACCAGAACCTCGATAAAGAATCGGTTATTGAAAACGAAAAACTGGGCGCGACCATGGCGTTGACCCATCTTGGATATCGCTACTCTGCAAAGGATGGTTCACCTGCCTATCCGTTGGAATTTGTGGCCTTCGTGAGTGGTCCCAACTGGGCGTTTCCTGCGTCTTTTCAAGATGCTCCGCCCGCGTGGGTTTCCATGGCTTCCGGACTTGCCCGCTCCTGGTTCTCACCCCAGCAGCCATTTGCGGGAGAGCTCGTACTCAATGGCGTGCTGGATCCGGACGGCGACTGGGACAATGACGGTGTGCCCGACATCACGTTTCGTGACGCTGCAATTGGCGCTCGCATCGGGGAACAGCGTGACGCCGCCTCCGTCGCTCACACTGCTGCAAGCGGACAGGGCGCACAAGGCACAGCGCCGAGCTTGGAAATAGGCGATATGGTATTTGAGGCTGACAACTGCCCCTACCTGGCGAATCCCTCCCAGGAGGACGCCGATGGCGACGGCATTGGCGATGCATGCGATAACTGCCTGAACGTTGCGAATTACTCCCAGCAAGACTGGGATCAGGACGGCTTCGGCAACGCCTGCGATCCCGATCTAAACAATGACGGGCTGATTCAGGAAGCGGTGGATCTCGCTGTCGTGAAGCAGTGTCAGGGCGCGGCGATTGACTGTCTCGCTGACCTAAGTTTCCCCGACCTGCCTCCGGGGCAGGGCCAGCCGGACCTGAATGGCAAGGTAGTACTGATTGCCGACCTGGATGCAGACGGTGATGTGGATGCAGCGGACGAGTACGCGTGGCATGTGCTCGCGGTGAATGCACACCTGCGTGAAAGCGGCTTTGCATGCGCTGGCACGACTCCCTGTCCAGACCCCTCTGTAGTAATGCTGCGTGACGGCAGCTTCGCAACGATTCCGGGTCCCGAGCGGCCGCCACGAACCTGTAGCCCCTGACAGGCAATCGCGCTATGCGCGATGTCACTGATTTCGGCCCCCATGACACCCTTAAGCGCCTGAAATGTCGACCCGTTCGCACTGCTGGTGCTGCTGGTAGACACCGCGAGTTGCTCCGGCTACGATGTGGTCGCCGTCCTGAGAGTCTCCCGCCAGCGGGCGGTGAGCGCTGCGCGGAGCTGGTCGCGGCCCGCCTGAGTATCAGTGGGTAGCATCGAAATAATTACAAAGCCGCCGACGCGCGGCCGCTATTGAGGGAAGCTAGATGATTGCACTATGGGGCAAGGTGATTCGGCCTTTGGTGGAAGCTGTTGGAGGAACCAGGATACTCGAGATCGGCGCCGAGTACGGCGTCAGCACCGGGGCGCTGTTGAACTATGTGCGGCAGGTGGATGGCCACCTGCATTGTATCGATCCGGTGCCTGGGTTCGACGTCGATGAGTTCGTGGCGCAGCACGGGGGCCTGTTGAGTTTTTATGCGGATTTGAGCCTGAACGCGATCCCGCAGATTCCCGAAGTGGACGTGGCGCTGGTCGACGGCGATCACAACTGGTACACCGTTTACAATGAGCTGAAACTGATCGAGGCGAGCCACGGCCACGATCCTGACAAACTGCCTCTTATTTTTGTTCACGACATCGGCTGGCCTTACGGCCGTCGTGATCTCTACTACGATCCCTCCACCATCCCCGAAGAGTTCCAGCAGCCCTACGCCCGGCGTGGTATGGGGCCGGCCAAGAAGGAGCTGTTGCCCGAGGGTGGACTCAATGTCGACCTTTGTAACGCTATCATGGAAGGCGGTGAGCGCAACGGTGTGCTCACCGGGGTCGAAGACTACATCAAGGAATCAAAACTGGAGCTCGAGTTTCTTAACCTGCCGCTTTATTTCGGGCTTGGGGTGATTGTCAGCAAGTCGCGTATCCGTTCCAACCCGGCGCTGGCTGCAGAGGTGGAGAAGCTCCACGAGCTTCTCAAGGGTGAGAAGCTCATTACCATTACAGAGAAGCTGAGGATGGGCCTCGCGGTGGGTCTCCAGAAACTGGAGGGGAAACTGGAAGAAAGCCAGGCCCGGGTGCAGGAACTGGAGCGTGAACTTGCCCAACTGCGGGGGGGGTGAGTAACCAGTATGGATTTGTCAGTAATTGTCGTTGTGTATGACATGGCCAGAGAGATACCCCGCACGCTGCAGGGCCTGGCACGAAGTTACCAGGAGAACTGTGAGGACCTGTCGTACGAAGTTCTGGTAATCGATAACGGTTCACCGAACCCGGTAGACGAGAGCGTAATTACCGCGGCAGGGCCGGAGTTCAAGTATCACCGGCTGGAAAATCCGCCTCCATCGCCTGCCTACGCGCTCAACTATGGCGCGGAACATGCCCGTGGCGACACTCTCGGTTTTATGGTTGACGGCGCACACCTGCTCACGCCGGGTGTGTTCTACAAGGCCCTGGGCGCCCGCAAGGCCCTGACCAATGCCGTTGTCATGGTGCGCTATTTCTATACGGGCCCGGGACAGCAGAACGAAACCATCCAGCAGGGGTATGACAAGGCGCGCGAGGACGAATTATTGCGCAAGATCGACTGGCCGAATAATGGCTATCGTCTGTTTGAGGTGGGCAGCCCACTTGTTTACAAACATTTTCCCGTCGTAACCTGGTTCTACAAGCCCCTGGAAAGCAATTGCCTGTTCATGAGCGCCCAGCATTTCAAAGACATCGGGGGCGTGGATGAGCGATTCGATATCCCCGGCGGTGGCTTTATGAACCTGGACCTGTTCAAGCGGGCCTGTGACAGCGGTAACGCAACGCCGGTGATGTTGATCGGCGAGGGTAGCTTTCATCAGTTGCACGGCGGCACCACCACCAATATCTCCCCCGAGAAGCAGGACCAACTGGTGGAAACCTACAAGGAGCAATACCGGGAAATCTGCGGCGAGGATTTGACTGGCGTAACCCGGGAATTGTTTTACTTCGGACACATGCCCACGCCTGCATCCAAAATTCACAGAGGGTCAGGAGCGAAGGCTGGCGGCCAGTGAAATCGATCAGGCACTGGCTGTCGGGGAAGGAACAGGGTGGCCCGATAGCGCTTTCAATCGTACTGGTGGTGTACAACATGCAGCGCGCGGCGCCGCGCACCATACGATCCCTGCTGGCACCGTATCAGACGGGTATTGACAGCGACAGTTACGAAATCATTGTGGTGGAGAACGGTTCCACCGAACCGTTGGACAAGGCCGCCATCGAGGCTTTGTCGCCCAATGTGCACTACCACTACCTGCAGGATCCGCCGCCTTCACCGGCCTATGCCATCAATTACGCGGTAGCGTTGGCCCGGGGTGAGATTCTCGCCATTATGATCGATGGGGCGCACATGGTAACCCCGGCCTTGTTGCGCTGGTGCCTGATTCCTTTCGCCTACGAGCCGAACCCGATCGTGACGGCTCCGCGCTTCTTTCTCGGCACCGAATCCCAGGTGGAGTCAGTGCACAAGGGTTATAACGAGCAACAGGAGGACGCGCTTCTCGACAGTATCGGGTGGCCGAAAGACGGCTATCGCCTGTTCGAGATCGGCGTGCCCTACCGTTACGAATTCGCGCATGGCGTGCCCAAGATGTTCTGGTTCGTGAGGCAGTTTGAGAGCAACTGTCTGTTCGTGCGGAAGGATTCCTTCCGGGCGATAGGTGGTTGCGATGAGCGCTTCGATATTCCGGGCGGCGGCTGCCTGATGCCGGATCTTTACAAGGAGCTGTGCGAGATGGCCGATGCCAATATCGTGCAGGTTATGGGGGAGGCGAGCTTCCACCAGGTGCACGGGGGCATTTCCACCAGTTCCACCCGGGACGAGCAGAAGGCACAGTGGGCTGTTTACACACAGCAGTACGAACAGATCAGGGGCAAGCCCTTTGAGGTCTCCCAGAAGCCTCAGCAGTTCATCGGCCACATGCCCAACAAGTTTGCCAAAAAGTTGATGCTGACGGGCTAGAGCGTTCATGTATCCCGAAACCTGGTGCGTAAAGCAAACCAGCTACGAGCGCTGGATCAGCCGCAGGGACCAAAGCCTGGCGACAGAGCCGGAGGTTGTCGAGGGGCCCCTGGTATCTGTGGTGATGCCGGTGTACAACACCGATCTGCAATTTCTCGCGAGCGCGATCGAATCGGTGCGTGCGCAGAAGTACCGCAAATGGCAACTGTGTATTGCCGACGATGCCTCTCCCGAGCCGGATGTCGCCGCCATGCTGCGGCACTTCGAGGCGCTCGACGAGCGGATACGCGTTACCTTTCTCGAAAGCAATGCCGGGATCGCGGGGGCCAGCAACAGGGCGGCCGGGCTCGCCGATGGCGACTTCATTGCACTCATGGACCACGACGATGTGCTGCACCCAGAGGCGCTGAACGTTGTGGTGCGAGAGCTGGCGGCAGCCCCGCAGACGAAGTTCCTGTATACCGACTCCGATCACCTGGATACCAACGGGCGTCGCTGTAGTCCTTTCTTCAAGCCCGGCTATGACTATTCCCGTTTCCTGGGTCAGAATTACCTCAATCATCTGACGGTAATCAGGCGCGACCTTCTGGAGGCGTGCGACGGCTGGAAGACGGGTTATGAGGGTAGCCAGGATTACGATCTCTACCTGCGGATCGTTGAAAAAATCAGTGACAGGGAAATCCTGCACGTTCCCGAAGTACTCTACCACTGGCGCGATGTGCCGAACTCGGTGGCGAGATCCAATCTCGGCAAGGCCGTGCAGGCCGCGCGCCTGGCAATCAGGCACCACTTCGAGCGCGCGGGAATAGATGCGCTGGTGAAGGGCTGTCGGCAAGCGATCATTTACAACCGTATCGAATGGCCGCTGCCAACGGCCGATATTCAGCTGCTTGTCTACGGCGAGTTCGAGGACGACCTCGAGGAGGCGCGATCGGCCCTGTCCGGCGCCGGCGAACATCTGTCCTTGAACATCACGCCAATCGTGGGCACGGGCAGCCAGCCCGAGTTGATCGCTGCCATCAATGAAATCGTGTCTACTTCCAGCAGCGACTTTCTCTGTCTAATGGATGCCCGCCTGCGGCCCGTAAACGATGACTGGCTGCAGCGGCTGACACCGATAGCGGCTCGGGCGGAAGTGGGCGTTGTCACCGGAAAGCTGCTGGAAAGTGACGGGCGTCTGGTGTGCGGGCCTGAACATCAGGCGCAGAGTGACCCGGTAGCCGAGCCGCCCCTGTGGCTGGAACGCGAGGACAGCAAGGGTTACATCGCCAGTCTCTGCCTGGACCAGGAGGTGCGCGCTGCGCCGCCAGCTCTGTTGATCGCGAAGACTTCACTGCTCAGGCAACTCCAGGGGCTGCCCACTCACTGTGATGACCTCGATGCCGCGGTACGGCTTCTTTGCCGGCGTATTACCGAGCTGGGGCACTCGATCATCTGGTCGCCCCATGTGCTGTTCCGGTATGTTGATGACGAGGAACTGTCACCGTCGGGCGGCCCCACGGATGACGTTTCGGGCTACGGAGCCTCCATTCCGGCGCGGCTGGCGGCCAACGCGAACAGCGGCCAGCTTGAGTGGGAAGTGGTGTGGAAAGAGGGCGCCGAGTAGTGGTTAGCCGTGAAAGTGCCATTCCTCGAATTCAAGCGTCGCCTCGAGAATTCTGTCGCACAGAGCGGGGTTGAGCGCCTGCCGGTACGGGCACAGATAATCCTGTGATACGGTATTGCCCTCTACGAAGTGTTCAGACTCGAACGTCATGTAATCGGTGCTGAACTCAAAACCGAAAAAGCTGAATATTTTCCCGAGGTGGGTTTCCGGTTCCAGGCACAGTGGTTCAAAGCGGTTCAGCAGAATCCTGTCTCCATGCGCCGCCAGGGCGTCCCGGTAGCCCCGCGCATAACTCAGGAAGCGGTTCTCGCAATAGGCGAAGTTTTCTTCAATCCATTCATTCGGGCTGTCGCGATGGCCCGACCAGTTGGCCCACGACAGCATCAGAGACCTCGGATCGCGCACGTTTACCACGCATGGAATACCGGGAACCTTGGCGAGTACGTCGGCCAGATGCAGCATGTAAATCGGCGTTTTATCGAACAGGTAGACAGATTTGTCGGTGATGAGCGGTGATATCTGGCGCGCTCTGCGGTAAAACTCTCCCCATTCGTCGGTGTCGCAGATTTGCTGGAGTTGCTCGTCAGAGAGCTTCCACGTTTGTTTGAAGAACGCGCAATAGGGCTGCTTGCGGCGAAAGTGACGGGGGCTGTCAGCCAGCAGCACGCCGACCTCGTGCCCTGAATCCAGTTGCGGGTGGCGACGCAGAATTTCGTTAATCAGCGTTGTGCCCGATTTTTCGTAGCCACAAACAATTGCCCGCAAAGGTTCGAGCGATGTGGTTGGTTGCAAGAGTCTTCTCCTTCCTGCCGGTGTGTATACGTCGATGGATCCTTGTTAGCTTGGGTGCCGGTGCCCAAAGGGGCCGAATTCCTGATCAGTACTCTACCATCTGGCTGTCGGCGGCGAGTATCGCGCGGACATCCAGCCCCGTAACATCCGGGGGGAACTTGCCACGCTCAAAGACGACGAAGTTGCGGTGACACTTCACTGACGAGATGATACCTGGATGCGCCATCGACACGTTCAGCAACTCGTGCACCAGCCGGTGCAGTGGCGGTTCTTCGCCGTGTGGCTCCCGGCCGTGCTGGGGCATCTTCACGTGTACACCCCAGTCCTCCAGGAAGTACAGTCCGCCCTGCCTCAATTGGGGAAACAGCACTTCGAAAGTCGCCAGTGAAGGGGTATACAGGTGCGAGGCGTCATCAATCACGACATCGAGCGGAGCCTTGCCGAATCTGGCGTCCAGTATCTCGCGCAGCCGCGTTTTGTCGGCCTGGTCGGTATTGTAATGGGTAGTGAGGCGGTCAGTTAGCCCCTGCTGCTCGATATAGGCCGTCAACTGGTCGGCGGAGGAAGCGAGCTCAATACAGCAGAGCTTCTCCGGTTTCAGCAGATTCCAGAAAAAAACCGCCGAGCCGCCGTGCTTGATGCCGACTTCAACGACATTGCGTGCATCCATATTCTCCAGGCAATGCACATAGTCGTGAACGAAGGACGGATTCTTGAAGATACTGATGACTTCGGCGCTGGATTCCTCTATCTCAAACCCGTGCGTCAGTCGTAGCCGCACTCCCTCGCACTGGATTGTGAGTTTGTCGAGCCAGAGCATCTGACTGTCGCGGCCCAGTTTTTCCGGATAGTTGTTCTTAGGTTGCTTCATGGTTGTTTCCTGATAAAACCCGTACCGCCTGTCTGTCGGCAATCACGTGCAAGAGAGGCGAAGTTTTGAGTCTCTACTATGCCGCCGCCAGACTGCCCATGCTTATAGTCAGATTGCCAGCAGTCAAACACCAGACGGCGCCGCCATTCTACCCCCAAAAGGTCGCCATGCAACGGACCGGGATCAATATCCTCCGGGACTTTTTTGAGCACGTTGTTCAGGAAATCCTGCGGCCTCTATTATCGGCGCTGTTTACATAATTAGCTATGTCTGGCTATCCGGCAACACCACCAATTGTAGCCAAGCTACCCATGAAAAGTAGACATCTCATTACCAGCTAACGAG
>TARA_R110000823_G_scaffold47903_12_pt1 | contig 19340 bp, 18 predicted proteins | sample TARA_R110000823 | Tara Oceans TARA_R110000823 (sample SAMEA4397722) | marine metagenome | biome: Polar Biome; feature: [DCM] deep chlorophyll maximum layer (ENVO:01000326); material: water (ENVO:00002006), including particulate matter (ENVO:01000060) such as... | depth 20 m | reverse complement strand
CCGCCGGTAGCGGCGGTGAGAATCTGTCCGGTGCCGAGAGCCGCCACGCCCCCGATGCTGCCCGCGACGTCAGTTCCCTGCGTACCAGCGCCAACCGCAAGACCCAGCTCCGCACCACTGTTGGTATCCGTGGCGGTGAATTCCACACTGGAGGCGGAGCCGTAACGCTCCGATGTGATCGCCAGATTGCCCGCGACAAAACTCACGTTCACTCTGACGCCGGCCTCCAGCAGCGCCGTGTCACTGTTGATTTTCGACTGCAGCTCGGCCGCCAGCGCAGCCCCGCTGCTGTAGGTGCCCTGGCCGAGCTGGATATTCGCGCTATCGACGCCATCCACGCGGATGCTGAACTCATCGTTGCCGGCGTTGATCGTAGCCACGCCACCGGGCAGCGCTACAGCGCCGCCGGTATATTGCCCGCGGCTGGCAATCTGCGTGATCTCTACCGCGTAGCTGCCCGCAACAGTGGCGTCGGAGGCGCTCAAAAAATCGATACCGGCATCCGAGGGTATGCCAACCGCGGCAAACACACTGATAATTTCATCGAAATTCTGTTCCAGCGCCGCATCCAGCGCCGTCTCGTTCAGTTCCAGTGAGCCATCGCGCGCCGTGCGAATGCCGATCTGGCTGAGACTGTTTACCGCACCGGGAGCGCCATCCACAACGCTGCTGATCACCTGGCGCAACTGGGCGGTTATCGCGCGCACGGAGGAGTCGCCCTGCAGTGCTCCGGCGACGTTGGTGGCGGCATCGTACGCGGTGAGGCCGCGGGTCGCCTGCTGAAACGCATTGAAGCCATCGACAAAGGACTGAATGGTCTCTTTGACTCCCTCGATGTCTTCACTGATCGAGAGCGTGACGGGCGTGGCCTGGGTAAGCCCCTTGAGTGTTATGTCGACGCCATCGATCACACCACTGGCGGTATTTCCCGCGCTGCTGATCGACAGGCCGTTGACACTGAACAGCGCATCCTGCGCGGCCACGGTCTGGCTCAGGTTGGTCGCTGCACCGCTGAAGGCCAGGGCAGACAGGCCGGCGGCATCGGTGTCGTTGCCATCGCCGCTATCGGCTACGCTGATTTCAATACTGTTGTCTTCGCCCGAGAATTCCGAGCTGAGCAATAGCCGGTAACCGCTGCCATCGTTGACAATGGTGGCGTTCACGCCGATGTCCGCGCCGTTGATTGCGTCGCGCACGCCTTCCAGTGAATTGTTGTTGCCATCTATGTTGATGGTCGCGCTGGCACGCTCTGGGTTTACCGTGAAGCCGTTGTAGCTCTCCGGCCCCGGGTCCGGCCCCGTGTAATCGGTAGCGCCAAAGCGCAGGGTGAGCGTACCGGTGCCCACCGTATCCGCCGGTGAGGCGTAACTGCCCGACGCCAGCGAATGCGTGCGCGCCAGTTGCTGCACGCTGATTTCGTAATTGCCGTTGATAGCCGAACCGTCTGAACTCAGCCCGACAATATCGGGGTTGCTCGAGGTGCCGAGACGCTGACCGAAACTGCTCAGCGTGTTCAGGCTCGCCAGGCTGTCCTGCAGTGCTGACAGCGCGCCCTTGAAGGTGCCAAACGCCGACAGCTCCGCCCCGACCTGAGCGCTTTGCCGGTTCAGGCGATTTTCGGTTGGCGCGCGCTCCGCAGCGACAAGCTGTGTAACCAGCCCCTCGATGTCCAGCCCTGAGCCAATTCCCGACGCTGTTATCATGCGCGTTTCGTCCCCTAATCAACTGTATGCCGATCAGTCTGTGGTTCAGCCGATCTCCGGCTCTAAGCTATGCAAGGTCAGTGCCAGAGTACCTTGGGCCTCTCGGCGTAACCCCTTATCCCAGTATGTCCACTAGTGTCCCGGCGGCCAGGTCGCCGGCGTACTCCCGGATGTGGCGCGCGACCATCAGCACAGCCTCCGTGGGCACCTGTCTGACCACCTCGCCTGTCGCGGTATCCACCACCGTGAACAGCTCGACTCCGCTTTGTGCATCCACCATGAACCGCAGGGAGCGGGAGGTCTGCTGAAAATACTCCTCAATAGTGGCCACGGCCTGTTGCATCGAGGCGTCGCCACCTGCAGCGGCGTCCTGTTGCGGCGATTGCTTGCCGCTGTCAACCACCGGCTGCCGCCCGGCCATAGCCGGCGTTGCCGTTGTGATTGATCCACCTGTTCCACGCATGCCGCTCACGCCACCCGGCGCGCCGGCCTGCAAAATATCTGATCCTGTCATAGCCAGGCCTCCTTCAAGCGAATTAAACGCTGCCAACTGGCAGGCGCGCTTTGCGGGAGAAAAAAAGGGGCGGTAAACCGCCCCATGCTTGTTACTTTGTTGTTATGGGTCTTAACGCCCTGTTACTGGAGCAGTGCGAGCACGTTCTGCGGAGAAGCGTTCGCCTGGGCAAGCATCGCCGTACCGGCCTGCTGCAGAATCTGCGCGCGGGTCAGGTTGGCGGTTTCCGCGGCAAAGTCGGCATCCTGGATACGTGAACGCGAAGCCGAGAGGTTCTCAGCCGTGGTCTGCACGCTGCGCACGATCGACTCGAAGCGGTTCTGCGCCGCACCGAGGTCAGCCCGCGCGCCATTCACCGTGGTCAGCGCCGTATCAACCGCGCCCAGCATGGTGCCCGCGTTGGCCGCAGAGGTGACATCGCCAGAGATCACACCGCTCACGTCAACCGTGCTGACATCCACCGTATCCCCGCTATTGGCACCCACCTGGAAGGACAGGGTGGCAGCAGTGTTCAGCAGCTGTACGCCGTTGAACGTGGTATCGGCCGCGACACGACCAATTTCCGCGATCAGCGTCTGTACTTCCGCATCCAGAGCCGTGCGGTCGCTGGCAGAGTTGGTGGCGTTGGCAGACTGCACCGCCAGCTCACGGATACGCTGGAGGTTGTTGGTGACTTCCGCCATCGCGCCTTCAGCCGTCTGTGCCAGTGAAATACCGTCGTTGGCATTACGCGCCGCCTGATTCAGGCCGCGGATCTGCGAAGTCATACGCTCCGAGATCGCAAGGCCCGCCGCATCGTCCTTGGCGCTGTTGATTCGCAGGCCGGAAGACAGGCGCTGCAGAGAAGTAGCCAGTGAGCCTGAAGACTCACTCAGATTCCTTTGTGCGTTCAGCGACGCGACATTCGTATTGATTACCTGCATGGTTCCGTCCCTCTCATTATCCGCTCTGTCTACCCGTGGTGAATCAGGCGGCTGTTAAATTGCTGTTTCGAATCACTTATCGACCGTGATTCTCACTGCCGACACCTGAGTTAGCGGGTCGCGAGGGGAAAACTTTAGGACTTACAGCAAATTTGTGACTTTTTTCTGGATCGGGGGGTTTCAGAGCTGGCGCTGCCGGTCGCGGCCGCCTGAACAGCCTGCCAGGCGGGGGTGCAATGGGCCTTCAACAAGCGCTCAGAGATAGTTGAACAGGGACAACCCCTGCATTTTAACGTAGCTTTGCTGGGCCGCCTGCAGCGCAGTCAGCTCCAGGTTGAAACGACTGATCGCCTCGGCGTAGTCTAGATCCTGAATGCCCGAGAGCGTTTCACTCAGCTGCAGGTTGAAGCTGTCATTGATATCGAGCTGGTTCTGCACCTGCTGCAGCCGCACCCCCACCCCGGAGCGCACTTCCAGTACCCGGCCCAGCGACTGATCGAGATCGTTGAGCGCCAGCGTCATCGCATTATTCACCGCAGCGACTTCCGCAGGCGTGGTACCGGAGCCCTGCAGGGCGCCCACAATGCTTTCCAGGGTGCCAAACAGCGACCTGCCTACCGAGGGTTCGACCCCGAAACTGTCTCCGTCGCCGGGCACACCCGTGAACTCCACGCGGGCGCCGGCAAAATCGATGGGCTCGCCAGCCGCGTAAACGCCGCTGCCGACGACGGCGGCGGCGGAGTTGGTGACCTGATAGGTGACCGGATCAGCCGGCGTGAGCTGAGCGAAGCTGATCGTGTAGTTGTCGCTGATGAAGCTGCCGTTGCGCGCACTGCTACTGATGACGGCAGTACCGCTGTTACCCGGCGCCGGCTGTAGCGAAAAGCTGCCATTGCCGCTGGGCACCGACATAAACACATCCGCGCCGGAGTCTCGCACTGCCACCTGCACGCCCGAGCCCACCTGCAGGAAACGCTGGCCGTCGTCGCCGGCGTAAGTCACCGTGCCACCCTGGCGGGAAAACGGCTGCGACAGCGATTGATAACCCCCGAAAATGTACTCGCCACTGGCATCGCGAGTATTCGCCAGGCCCAACAGTTCATCGATGCGCGCTTCAATCTCTGTTGCGATTGCGCTGCGGGTCTCCGGCGTCTGCGTGGCGTTGTTGGCCTGCAGCACCAGCTCACGCACACGCTGCAACAGGTTCCCGGTATCGGCGAGCGCGGTTTCTTCCTGCGCCAGTTGTCCCATGGCGAGGTTCGCGTTGCGCTGGTACTGATCCACCCGTTCCAGGTCTTCGGTGATACCCATGACCTGCACGGCAGCAACCGGATCATCCGACGGCGTGAGGATGCGCCGTCCGGTCGCAAGCTGCTGCTCGGTCTCGCTCAGCTTCTGCTGCTGCATGAGAATGGCGGATATGCCCTGCTGAAAAATCTGAACGCTGGAAACTCGCATGTCGGCTTTACCTTCTGGTCGCCGTCAACAGCGTCTGGAAGAGCTGATCGGCAACCGCAATCATCTGGGCTGCGGCCTGGTAGGCCTGTTGATAACGAATGAGATTGGCGGCTTCTTCGTCGAGATTCACGCCGGAGAGGCTCTCGCGGCTCGCCACCGCCTGCTCCAGCAGCACGCCTTCTGTTCGGGAACCGGTTTCTGCCTGGCGCGTCTGTACGGCAATATCTGCCACCATCCCGCTGTAGGCGGCCTGGAAACTGGCGGTACCGCCATACAGGGTGTTGGACGTCTGCAATGAGGCGAGCGCCAGAGCGTTGCGATTGTCACCACTACCGCCTGTGTTGTTGACGATGCTCAGCGCGTCACCTGCCTGCGGAGCGCCGCTCACGGAGAAGTCAAAGCCGCCCAGCGTGAAAGACTTGCCGCCACTTTCGCTGGCCGGATTATAAGCGAGCGGCCCGCCGGCAATGCCACTGACATCAAAGCCCGGCTGACCCGCGCCCAGCGCATTCGGGTTAAACGTAAGGGTCACCGGGCCCGCCAGCGGCAACCCTGCGGAGCTGTTCACTGTCGGGCCCGCGATGCTGGCGCTGCCGGCGTTGGCGGCATCGGAGCCGGCGCGCAAGGGTGCGGCGGCCGCGATGCCGCGGGGGTCACTCAGCGCCAGCTCAAAGAGTGCCGCGTTCCGGGCCGTGGGTTGAACAATGAAAGTGTCGCCCGCCACCGGGGCGCCCGCCACACTGATCTCCAGCCCGTCCACATTGAACGGGCCGGCGCCGCTCTGGGCCGCGCCCGTACTGAGATTGGTCAGCGTCCACTGGGCTCCATCGAACTGCACCCGGTAGTCGGCGCCGGTCAACGCCCGCGCGTCGCCGATAACCGCGCTCACCGAGGAGGCGCCGGAGTTGGATGCCTGCGCACTGCTGGCCGCACTCAAGGGCCGGAAAAAATCGCCGCCGGGCTGACCGTTCAGGTCCATTCCCAAACTGTGCTGGTCGTTGACGACCGCTGTGATACCTGTTGCCACCAGCCCGAGCTGGTTCATCGCCGGGTCCAGCACCTGTTCACGAAAATCCAGCAGGCCGCCGAGCTCACCGCCGTTGAGAAAGCGCTCGAGACTGGTCAGCGTGCCCCCGGGGCTATCCGCGCCGACGATCAGGCGTGTGCTGTCGGTGGCGCTGGGGCCGGTCCGCAGAGGCTGCGAGGTAGCGCCCACCACCAGCGGCTGCCCATTGCCGATCATCACGTTCACGGCGCCACCCGAGGCGTCCACCACGGTGACATCAATGCGCTCGGCAAGCTCTCGCACCAACTGGTCGCGCTGATCCAGCAGGTCGTTGGGCGGCTGCCCCTGGGCCACGGCAAAAGCCTGCGAGACTTCCTGATTGAGCCTGGCGATATTCTCCGCCAGGGCGTTTATCTCACCCACCGAGGCCTCTATGCGACCGTCGAGCTCGGCACCCAGGTTGCGAAAATTACTGTCCAGATAGTGAAAGCGGTCGGCCAGCACCCGCGCCTCGCCCAGCAGCACCTGCCGCTCGGGCAGTGAGGCGGGACTGTTTGCAACATCCTGCAGAGCGCCAAAAAAACTTTCCAGCGTGGAGCCCAACCCCGTGGCGGGATCAGCCAGAAGGCCGTCGAGCCGACTGGAAAGGTCATAGAACGTCTGGAATCGCGACTGGCTGGACGTTCTTTCGCGCACCTCCGAGGTCAGGTACTGATCGTAAAAGCGCTCAACAGAATCCACCGCAACGCCATTGCCCACGTACGATCCGCCGGAAAACTGCGGCGGCTGCGTGGCAAAATTGACCCGCTGGCGGCTGTAACCCTCGGTGTTTACATTCGAGATGTTATGCCCGGTGGTCGCGATGGCGCGCTGCAAGGACAACAGCGCGGATGAGCCAAGGTTCAACAGGTCTGGCATGGTGGTCTATCCATAGCTTTGCACGGGAATGTCTTCCCTCCTCTCACCTTAGCGACACCGCCGCGGAATTCTTTAGCTCACTGAACACATCGGAGTAGGTGTCGGCATTCACTATGCGCATGATTTTTGCGGCATAGGCGGGGTCGGTGGCGTATCCGGCGTCCTGCAGTCCGTGCAAAAACGCAGCGCTGTCAGGGGCATTGTCCAGCGCCGATCGGTAGCGTGGATTGCCACTGAGAAAGTCCACGTAATCCTCAAAGCTGCCAGCCAGCGAGTCGTATACGCGGAAGGCCGCCTTCTCCAGCGCGGCGACCCCATCGCGAAACTCCAGCGTGCGCACTGTTGCCGCGTCACCCTGCCATTCTTCTCCCGCCTTGATACCAAACAGATTGAAGCTGCTGCTGCCACTGCCGGTGCGAATGATCTTCTTGCCCCAGCCGGTTTCCAGGGCAGACTGCGCCACCAGCACCCTGGGATCCACACCCAGCTTGCCGGCGGCATCCACCGCGTGCTCCCAGATGTCACGGATAAAATCCTGCGGCGAGCGCGGGGCAAAATCGTCCGCCGGTTCGCCATACACACCCGTGGCATCGCGCGCCGGCACAACGCCTGGCGGGTTCGCGGCCGCCTGCGCCGTGGGGGTTGCAGCCGGTTGCGGGCTGCGCGAGGGGATGCGCGCCAGGGTCTGCGGCAGCGGCATTGGAGCGGCGGTTGTTGCCGGCAGCAGGTTCGCCAGCTCGCTGACACTCTGGCTGCGCTCGGTCGCGGCCGACGCACCGGCGGTTCCTTCAAGCTGTTCCATCAATATTTCGGAGAGTCCCAGCCCGCCCTGGCTGGACAGATGCAACGATATCTGCTGGTCATACATGCTCTGGTAGGTATCCAGCTGGTTGCTGTCGAAAAGCTCGCCTTTGATGGTGGCATCGCGCATGGATTTCAGCATCATCTGCACAAACAGCGATTCGAAGTGGGCGGCAACTTCACCCGCCGCCTGTGACGGGCGGGAAACGGCGTCGCTACGCAGCGATGCCAGCCCCTGGAAATCGAAGTATGCGGCGGCGCCTGCCGTGCTCATCAGATTACTGTCAGTTCGGCGCGCAGCGCACCGGCCTGTTCCAGCGCTTCGAGAATCGCCACCAGGTCACCCGGCGCCGCGCCCACGCGATTCACCGCGTCCACCAGGTCTTTCAGCGTAATGCCCGGATCAATCAGGAACATGCGGCCGCCTTCCTGGTCTATGGCGACTTCGGAATCGGGGGTCACGGCGGTTTGGCCACGCCGCGCGAAGGGCCCCGGCTGGCTCACGTCGATATTCTCTGAAATGCTGACCGTGAGATTGCCATGCGCCACCGCCGCCGGCATCACGCGCACTTCGCTGCCGATCACCACGGTGCCGCTGCGGGAGTTGACAATCACCCGTGCCGGCGCCGAACCCGGATTCACCGCGAGGTTTTCCACGGCGGATACAAATGCCACCTTGTTCGTGGCGTCGGCGGGCAGGTCGATGTCGATGGTCGCGCCGTCCACCGCGCGGGCTATGTTCGGGCCGAGGTTGGTATTGATGGTCTGCGCCACCCGCATAGCGGTAGTAAAATCGTGTGAGTTGAGGCTGAGCTGCAGGCTATTGTCGCTGGCAAAGGGGCTGGGTACCGCCCTCTCCACCATCGCGCCGTTGGGGATGCGCCCGGAATTGGTGACATTCACGGCGATACTGGAACCGTCCGCGCCCTCGGCGCCGAAACCGCTCACCACCAGGTTGCCCTGGGCCATGGCGTAAAGCTGGCCATCGACCCCCTTCAGGGGCGTCATCAGCAGGGCGCCGCCGCGCAGGCTCTTGGCATTGCCGAGTGACGACACGGTGACATCAATGGTCTGGCCCGGGCTGGCAAAGGGCGGCAGCTCGGCGTGCACCATCACCGCCGCCACATTCTTGAGCTGCGGATCGACATTGGCGGTGACCACCACCCCGAGTTTGGCCAGCATGTTTTTCACGCTCTGCACGGTGAACGGCGTTTGCGTGGTCTGGTCGCCCGAGCCATCCAGGCCCACCACCAGGCCGTAGCCGATCAACTGGTTGCCGCGAACGCCGCTGAAACTGCCGATATCCTTGATGCGCTCGGCCTGTGCCGGCGCCACTGGCAGGAACAGGCCCAGGGTGAGCAGCAGGCTCAGGGCGGCGCACAGGCAAACGGAGGGTTTCTTCATGTGTGTGCTTCCTAGAAAGGCCAGAACGGGCTGATGAAGAACCGCGACAACCAGCCCACCCTGTTCACATCCGCCGTGGAACCCGTGCCGCCATAGGAAATGCGGGCATCAGCCACCTTGGTGGAGAGCACGGTGTTCCCGGCGGAGACATCCACCGGGCGCACCACGCCCTGCAGGCGGATGTACTCGTTGCCCTGGTTGATCTGGATCCACTTTTCACCCTTGATGAACAGGTTGCCGCCGGGCAGGACCCTGGCAACCGTCACCGTGATGCTGCCGCGCAGGCTGTTGCGCTGATTGCTCGCGCTCTCTCCCTCAAAGCCATTTTCCGAAGACAGATCAAAGCCCAGCGTGTTGTCATCGCCAAAGTCACGCAGCTTGCCCGCCAGCAGCGGATTCTCAATGGCGGTGGAACTGCTCTTGTCGAGGCTGGTGTCGCTGCTCTTGGCCGCGTCGGTGGCCTCGGAGAGCACCACCGTCAGAATATCGCCCACCTGCCGCGCCTTCACGTCCTCAAACAGCACCATGCTCGGGCCGGCGTCCAGATAGATGGAGCCGGTAGGCGGCCCGGCGGGTGCTTCCGGGTAATAGTCCACCGGCTCGGCTTCCTCGAAAATGTCGTGCTCGCTCGGGGGCATGCCGCTACAGCTCACGAGTGTGCCCGCGAGCAGAGAAACCAGTATTGGCTGAACCAGGCGCATAACCATCACCTACATGTTATTCGCGACGTACTGCAGCATCTGATCGGTGGTGGAGATCGCGCGCGAGTTCATCTCGTAGGCGCGCTGGGTTTCAATCATGTTCACCAGTTCTTCCACCACGTTCACGTTGGAACTCTCCACATGCCCCTGCAGCACCACGCCCAGGCCGTTGAGGCCGGGATTGCCGGTCTGCGGCGAACCGCTGGCGCCAGATTCGAGGAACAGATTGTCACCGATCGCCTGCAGGCCCGCCGGGTTGACGAAATCCGCGAGCTGAATGCTGCCGATCTGGGTGACAGCGGTCGAGCCGGGCTGGCGCACGGACACGGTCCCATCCCCGGCAATCGTCAGCGAGGCGGCGTTTTCCGGCACCGTGATGGCCGGCTGCAGTGTGTAGCCGGAGGATGTCACCAGTTCCCCCTGCTCGCTGAGCTGGAAGGTGCCGTCGCGGGTATAGGCCTGGGAGCCATCCGGCAACAGTATCTGGAAAAAGCCGCGGCCCTGGATCGCCATGTCCATCGCGTTGTCGGTTTTCTGCAGGTTGCCCTGGGTGAACAGCTTCTCCGTGGCCACGGTGCGCACGCCGGTCCCCACCATCAGGCCCGAGGGAAGCTGCGTGTCCTGGGAAGACTGCGCGCCCACCTGGCGCACGTTCTGGTACAGCAGGTCGGCAAAGATCGCCCTGCTACTCTTGAAGCCGGTGGTACCGGAGTTCGCCAGGTTGTTGGCGATGTTGGACATTTTCATCTGTTGGGCGTCCAACCCGGTTTTGGCGATCCACAGTGCCTGGTTCATGTCCCGACTACTCCCTTAACTCAATTTCATCAGCTCTGCCGAGGACTGATCCAACTGCTCGGCGACTTTCATCATGCGTGTATGGTTTTCAAACTGCCTGGACAGCTCGATCATCTGCACCATCGAGCCCACCGTATCCACGTTGCTCGCTTCGATGGAACCGGGGATCAGCCGCACGCCCGCATCCGCCACAAGCTCCTCGCCGTCCAGCATCCGGATCAGGCCGTCCTTGCCCTTGGCAAGCCCGGCGTTGTCCGGGTTCACCAGCTTGATGCGATCCACCACCGCGGTGGAGTCCGGCTTCTCGCCTAGAGGCACAATGGAGACGGTGCCGTCGGCGCCGAGCATGATCTCTGAATAGGGCGGCAGGGCGATCGGGCCGGATTCTCCCAGCACCTGCCTGCCGGCGCCGTTGATGAGCTGGCCGAACTCGTCGACCCGCAGGTCGCCGCGACGGGTCAACGCCTCGCCGCCCTGGGCATCGGCCACCGCGATCCAGCCTTCGCCATTCACCGCTACATCCAGGTTGCGCCCGGTGGCGTTGATCGTGCCGTGGCTGAAATCCACGCCGGTGTTGTGCATGCCGGCAAATACCCGCGTCGCGCCGGCAGCGCTGCCGTTCACGTAGGCGCTGGTGGCGGAGATAAGATCGCCCCTGAACCCCGCGGTGGACGCGTTCGCCAGATTGTGCGTATTGAGGGCCTGGGCGAGCATCGCTTCGCGCGCTCCCGAGGCCGCCACGTAGACTAAGTGATCCATTGCCGGGGCCCGCTACGTTAGCGCAGGTTGATCACGGTCTGGGTGACCGCATCTTCCGTCTGGATTACCTGGGCGTTGGCCTGGAAATTCCGTTGCGCGATGATCATGTTCACCAGTTGCTCGGTAATATCGACGTTCGACCCCTCCAGCGCTCCAGACTGCAGCACGCCCAGACCGGAGCTGCCAGGCGTGCCCAGAGTGGCCTGGCCGGAGGAAAAGGTTTCCGCCCAGGTGGTATCACCCAGGGGCTGCAGCCCGTTGGGGTTGGAAAAATCTGCCAGCGCCAGCTGACCCAGCGCGCGCCCCTGACCATTGGTATAGCGGGCAAACACAACGCCGGAGTCATCAACCTCAAGGCCCAGCAACTGCCCGGTGGTGAAACCGTCCTGCACCACGCTGCTGACCGAGAAATCCGACCCGAACTGGGTGAGCTTTGACAGGTTGACCGTGAAATCCTGTGGCGCGGCACCCGTTGGCAGGCCCGCACTATTCAGCGGATTCCAGCCGGCGATATTCATCTCCACCGGCAGCGAGGCCGGGTCAAGCTTGCCGTTGGACTGAAAGTTGACGGTTTCCGGCCCGCCCGTGGTCACGCCGTCGATCAGGGTATGGATATCCCACTCGTTGGCATTCGCCGTTTTCACGAAGTACATGCTCATGATGTGCGAGTTGCCGAGCCCATCGTAGATGGTCAGGCTGGTGGTGGCGTTGTAGGCATCCTGGTCGGGCGCGGTGGGCGGCACCGCAAAGGCGTCGTAGGGGCCGCCAAATGGCAACGCCGGCGGGGCCTCCCGTGAGTCGAGGTTCGCGGTGAGGTTCGCAAGAGAGGTCGCTCCGGGGTCGACCAGTGAAGTGTCGAGTTGCAGGTCGGCAGCCTGGCCATTGATCTCACCATTGCTGTTCACCTGAAACGCCTGCAGCTTGTAGCCCTGATTGGTAACCAGAAAGCCGTCGCGATCAACCTGGAAATTACCGGCGCGGGTGTAGAGCGACGCACCGTTGTCACTGAGCTGGAAAAAGCCGTTGCCGTTGATCGCCAGGTCCAGGGCGTTGTTGGTGAAACTGATATTGCCCTGCGTGAATTCCTGGGTCACGCCGGCAAGACTCACACCCTTGCCGATGGCGTTGCCGCCGGCACCCAGCAGACTGGTGGCGTACACATCCGCGAACTCCGCCCGCGATGTCTTGAAGCCGGTAGTGGAGCTGTTGGCAATGTTGTTGCCAATCACACCGAGTTCCGCCGTTGCCGAATTGATTCCCGATACCGCTGTTTCAAAGGCCATTGTGATTCTCCCTGTTGTCGCAAATGGAATGCATTAGATAAAACGTTTTACCGACGACAGGGCCACCTGGTCCCCGCCAACAAGATTGAGCGTGACCGAGGCATTCGCCCGATCAATTGATACCGACTCCACCTGCGCGTGCGCGTAGGCCGGTACCGCCTGTACCCGACCATCCACCACGGCCTCGGCGCTCACCCGGTACTCGCCGGGCGGCAGCGGGTTACCGTCATCCCCCATGCCATCCCACTGTACTTTCAGCTCACCGGCCTCCACCGCGCCGAGCGTGCGGCTGTGCACGAGGCGCCCGGCGCTGTCCTGCACGTAGAGCGTGAGTTCGGAGCTGGCGCCGGGCACATCGAGAGTGGCATCAAGCGGCGCCTCTGCACTCAGCGAACCGAGGTTGGATTCCGTGACCACCTTGCTGCCCACCAGGCCGGCAGCCTGCAGGGTCTGGTTGGCATACAACATGCCCGACAGCTCGGCGAAGCCCTGTTGCAGGCCCTGGATACCGTCCACGGTGCCGAACTGTGCGATCTGCGACAGGAATTCGAAGTTATCCATGGGCTTGGTGGGGTCCTGGTTCTCGAGCTGTGCCACCATGAGTTCGAGGAAATCTTCCTGGCCCAATTCTGCCGGCGTATTCGGCACAGCATTTGCGCCACTGCCTGCGGCGGCGCCCGGAAACAGTTCAGACAGACTTGAGGTTGGATTCATGACTGTTACTCGCTCTATTTGCCAAGGCTCAGGGTGCGCATGATCAGTTGTTTGGTGGTGTTCATCGCCTCGACGCTGCTCTGGTAGGAGCGCGAGGCGGAAATCATGTTGGCCATCTCCTCTACCGAGTTGACGTTTGACAGGTAGATGTAGCCATCTTCGTCCGCCATGGGATTGGCCGGAGAAAACTCCTTGCGCGGCGCCACCTTGCTTTCATACACGCCGTCAACCCGCACCCCGCCGGGCTGTTGCGCAGCGCGCGCGGAATCATAAATGGTCGAGAACACGGGATAGCGCGCCCGATAGGCCTCCTCGGCACTGCCGCTCACGACCCCGGCGTTGGCCAGATTGCTGGCGATCGCATTCAGGCGCATGCTCTGGGCATTGAGCGCTGTGCCGGATATTTCAAAAACGTTGAAAAGACTCATGGCTATTCCATTTTCAGGGCGGAAATAATCGACTTGATGCGCCCGTCGAGAAAATTCAGGCTGGCCTGATAGCGAATCGCGTTGTCCATGAAGGCCGCGTGCTCCTGTTGCGTCTCAACGGTGTTGCCGTCCAGCGACGCCTGCGTCGGCACCCGGTACTTCAGCTGCATGTCGTGCGCGCCGCTGCCCGCCTGCATATGCGTGGGATGCGTTGCGCGCATTGCCCCCCTGCCCTCGCTTACCCGGGCCATCGTCGCGGCAAAGTCGATATCCCTGGCTTTGTAGCCGGGCGTATCGACATTCGCCAGATTGGCGCTGAGCAATTCAAAACGCCGCGCGCGCACGTTCAGTGCATCCGGGGAAACGCCGAGGTGTCGGTCAATCATCTGCATACTGTTACCTCCCTGGGACAGACAGATACACGATATATGCCAGAACGCCATTTATTATTAAATTCAATGGCTTGGATTTATAATTCGGCGCAAACAGGTGTGTTTGGCAGGCAAGGGGCAGCCGCCGCGGCAACAATTGCCGGGTTGCCCGCGGGCGGCATTCCCGGCCGGTCGCCCACGTATAGCGCGCACGTACAGCGCGCACATACAGATAGCCGCGAGCAGATCACGGGAGCAGTGAAGGGCGCTGACAGACACGCGGGCGGCAGGCAGTGGAAAGTCTGGCACGAAAGATGCTTCGCTAAGCCACTGATGGACCATTACACACAGTTACTGTCAACTTTTTGGCACCGGCCCCTATGGCCGTCTCTGCTCGCCTCGCTGCTTTTTTTCGCAGCCCCGGCACTGGCTGGCGAATTGCAGGGCCTCGATAGCATCGGCGCCGCCGCGATCTCTGCGAGTGAGGAGCGCGCTCGCCAGCAGGGCTATGAAAGTGTAGACGTGGACGTGCGGCCACTGGACAACCGCCTGCGCCTGCCACAGTGCGGGCAGCCCTTGCGCAGCTTCATTCCGCCGGCCAGCCGCATACTCGGCGCGGTGAGCGTGGGTGTGGAGTGCGAGGGTCCTCAACCCTGGACGATCTACGTGCGCACGCAAGTGAGTGCGCAGCGCGCGGTGCCCGTGCTGGCGAGGGCGCTGGCACGCAACAGCGTGATCACCGCAGCGGACATCATGTTGGTCAACCAGCCGCTGGAATATGCAGGCGAGGGCATCGTCTTCGATCAGGAGCAGATTATCGGTATGGAATTGACCCGCTCCCTGAATGAGGGCTCCACGCTGCGGGTGCGATACCTGCGGGCTCCCAAGATCATCAAGCGGGGCCAGCAGGTCACGCTGGTAAGCGGTAGCGGAGGGCTGGAAGTGCGCATGCAGGGCAAAGCCCTGACCGATGCAGCCCACGGAGAACGCGTCAGCGTGGCTACCAGCGGCAGCGGCAAAACGGTCGAGGGCATTGCACATACGGATGGCAGCGTGCATGTGCCCTGAGCTGTGCCATCTTTTTTCAAAAAGCGCTAAAGTTCTTGCAACGGCTGCCGATAACAGTGAACAGGTGTTCGAATATTTATGAAGAATGTTGATGACCCCATGAGCGTCAAACCAACCAGACCAGAGCTCAACCCACCCTCGACCGCTTCCACGCGGGCATCGGGGCCGTCTTCCGCTGCCGGGTCGCCGAAGCCGTCCACTGCTGAATCTGTCAGCAGAGACACGGTCACCTTTACCAGTAATGTGGACGCCATGCAGAAACTCGAGGAGAAACTGGCCAGTATTCCGGATATTGACGACTCACGTGTCGCAAACATCAAGGCGTCCATCGCCGAGGGGAGCTACCGGATCGACACGGACAAAATCGTGAACAGCCTGCTCAGCCTCGAAAAAGACCTCAGCTAGAATGTCCCGGGGTGATTTGCTCGCAACCATCTTCACGCGCGAAATCGACAGCCTGCTGAGTCTGCGCTCCATTCTGGAACAGGAATACCAGGCGCTGGTGAACGCGGATGTGGACGCCATCGAGGCCCTGAGTTCCGCCAAGAACCTGGCATTGAACGCGCAGTCCGAGTTGACCCGGGCGCGTCAGGACACACTCACCCAGGCCGGCCTGCCGCACACCCCGGATGGACTACAGCAACTCATTGCGCGCAGTGAGAACCGGGAGTCGCTCGCCGCGGCCTTTGAGCAATTGACATCCCTGGCCGCCCACTGTCACGAGAGCAACCGCAGCAATGGCCGACTGATCATGCAGAAGCAGCGCCAGGCCAGCGATGCGCTGGACATTCTGCGCCGCTCCGAGGCCAAAACTCCCACCTATTCCAGCCAGGGGAAAACCGCCACTGGCGGCCAGGCCAGCCGCACCCTCGGCAAAGCCTGATCGACCGATAAACAACCCCGGCGGGCCGGGGTTAACGAATCCGGTGTGTGAGGCGCGTGCTACTTGCGCGTGAACCACTTCTTCTTGCTGCCGTAGACTGCGACCCGGTTCCTGCCTTTGTTCTTGGCCTCGTAGAGCGCGTCATCCGCCATTTTAACGAGTTCCTTGTTGGCGGGAACGACCTCGTCGGTACCGACAAACGCGGCGACGCCAAAGCTCGCGGTGACATTGTAGGCTTCACCCTCTTGCACGAAGGCGGCCTTCTCCACCGCGCAACGCAGTTTCTCGGCCACGATAATCGCCTGTTCACGGCTCGTCTCGGGCAGAATAATCACGAACTCTTCGCCGCCGTAGCGCGCGAGCGTGTCGTACTCGCGGATATTGGCGCCGAGCACACCACTGAACGCCGCGATCACGAAATCGCCAACCAGGTGGCCGTGGTCATCGTTAAAGCGCTTGAAGTGATCGATATCCGCAAGTACCAGGGCCATGGGGTAACTCTGGCGGATTGATCTGGAGAGTTCCTTGTCGAGCACCTGCTGAAAGTAACGGTTATTGTAGATGCCGGTGAGACCATCGATGTCCGCCATCTGCTTGAGAATTTCATTCTTCTGCCGCAGCTCCAGGGTCAGTTTCTCAAGATCCATCTTGGCCCGAACAAGCTGTTTGTTCACCTGCTCATAATCCAGGTTAAGCAGACTGAGGCGGATGTTCGCCTCCTGCAGTATCTCCTGCACGGGCCGCGTGCTGTCGACAGCGAGGCCAAAATTGGCCGCAGCCTCATCCACCTCCGTATGCGCGCTTTCCAGAATGGACTGGATGTCCTCGCGCGAGAGATCGAGCAGCTTCGCCGCCTCGTCGCGGAACCGGGCGTGGTAGTGTTCGGGACTCTCGCTGTTGAAAATATTCACCAACAGGTTGGCAAGATAGATAGCGCGTATGTACTGGCCGGTCCTTTCATCGTCGCCCACATACTCCCGCGGCTCATGGTGCTGCAGGATAGGCAGGGTGATGCGCGGCGGAAAATTCCAGTGCCTGGCCATTTCATAACCGATAAAGCAATGGTTCGCGCCCAGCATGGAGGTCTCTGTAGCGCAGCGCCCTTCCTCATCCCCGTCGAGCGCATCCAGCACACTGTCGTACTGCTCGCCCAGGGTGCAGGCAAACACCAGTTCGCCGAGATTTTGCAGCAGGCCGGCGACGAACACCTCTTCGGCGTCTTCGCTCGACAGTTTCTGCATGATGAGTTTGGCCATGGAGGCATTGGCGAGCGAGCGCTCAATGAAGGCGTCGAAATCAAAACGGCTGTGTGCAGCGACCTTGTTCATCGACATGAACGAGAACGACAGTACGAGGCTCTGCACCGCATTGGTGCCAAGCATGGATATCGCCTGCGAGATCGAGCCGATCTGCTGCGGAAAACTGTAGAAGGCCGAATTCGCCACCTTGAGAATCTTGGTGCACAGCGCCACATCCTGAGACACCACCGCAGCGACTTCCGCCAGCGTTGTATCCTCCCGCGACGTGAGTGAAACGAGCCTGGACGCAACCGTAGGCAGCGTGGGCAGGTCGCTCGATGCCAGCAGGCGCTGTAAAAGCTCTTCTGCGTTGGGCGGGATTTCGCCCGCCGCTGCCGAGGCCGTGTTCTGGCTGCTCATGTCCGTTGTCTCCTTGTTGTTTTTCATTGCGTCAGAGTGTCTTGCCGACCGCGCAATCGAGTGCGCGGACCACAGCGGTACCGCGAGCAGCCAGGGCGGCAGCCGCGCGGTGTTTCAAAATGTCCTGGGCGCATCGGGTCCAGCGTCCAAAGTGCGCCGATTCCGCCGGATCCGGCATGCTGTGCTTTCGAAACGCAAGTTCGGATGCGAGGAACCGCTTGCGCACCTCGCGGAACAGCAGAATATGTTCAGCGGTTGGCAGCGTTTCGATAGGCTCTCCCTGGAGCAGCACCAGCATCTCGGGCGGCAGAACACCCTGCAGGCTGCTCAACAGGTCAGCGGCGAACACCAGGTGAAACGCGCGCTGCCTGCGTAAGTGCCCACGGGTATCGCAGGGCAGGTAGAGATGGCTGCCCAAATCCGAGACACCGTCGACGCGCAACAACAGATCGACATGGCAGGACAACGGGCCCACCGTCAACTGCGCGTTGGCAATGCAGCGCAAACCCTGCTGCATGGCAGCCAGTGTATGGGCGGTTCGCTGCTGCTCGCTCGCATGCCGGGCTATCGAAAGCGCATCGTCTGCATCCGCGGCATGCAACGGCTGCGCCTTTGCGTGCACGTGCTGCACGGCGGCAACTGATGGCGTAGTGGCGGCGGCAATAAATTCCTGCCACGGCATGCCCCTGGCGTGATTGCCGCCCGCCTGCACTCGCGCTCGTGTGCTGAGACGGGCGTACTGGTTTGCATTGGCCGCGTTCACGACCGTGTCCGGAGTGATACCGTGATCCGGGTTTTCCAGCGTGAGCCGTTCCATCCAGCAGGCGAACGGCGATTCCCGAAAGAGCAGTATGTCTTCCGGGCTATAACTTATCTCGCCAGTGGCGGCACTACGCTGCATAGGATGAACCGGGCTTCTTTCACCCTTTAGCGGCAACGCGTGCGGAAGCTTTAGTCGTTTACGCCGTTTTTTGTACATATTCCCCCGGCCGCGCTTGAGCGAGAGCGCCACTGGCAGAATCCGCTACACTGCCGGCATGCAATCGACAGCCTTCCAGCGGGGGGTATGGCGCCTGGCCGACCCCAAGATTTCACTCGCATCCTTTGCGGGGATGTTTCTTGCGAGCTGCTTTGCGGCAGCAGACGGCGCGCTCCATGTTGGCTGGCTGCTCCTCACGGTACTCGGGATATTCTTTGTTGAGGTGGGCAAGAATGCCTCGGGCGAAGTGGTGGATTTCGACAGCGGCACGGATCTCGCGGTACGGCCGGAGGATCGAAGCCCCTTTTCCGGCGGCAAGCGGGTACTGGTCGATGGACTGCTGACACGCCAGCAGACCTGGGCTATTGCCGGCGGCTGTTTCCTGGCTGCCATCGCCTGCGGGCTGGCCATTGTCCTGCTGCGGGAAAGTCGCGTCCTGCCGTTGGGCATCGCCGGCGTGGCCCTTGCCTGGTTCTACCACGGCGGTCGTCTGCGCCTGGCCTATCGCGGCCTGGGTGAGCTGGCTGTCTCGCTGGCTTATGGTCCTCTGGTGGTTTGCGGCACCTACCTGGTACAGACGGGCGGCGTGACCCCGGCGCTGGTTAATGCCAGTTGCGTGCTGGGCCTGCTGGTTGCCGCCTTTTTGTGGATCAACCAGTTTCCCGACTACGCAGCCGACCGCTCGGCGGGCAAGCGCAACCTGGTGGTTCGCCTGGGCCTGTCCGCTGCCACACATGCCTACGCGCTGCTCATCCTGGTTGCCTACGGCTGGTTGCTGGCGGCAAGCCTGTTCATCGACGGCGCCGGCGGCATGGCCCTGGGCCTGATCGGGGCGGCGCCGGCGCTGTTCTCCGTCTGGCGAGTGCGCCGGGCCGCCGGGGTGACCGCCGACATCGTGCCGGCCCAGGCCGCCTGCCTGCTCGGTTTTGTACTGATGGCGATCGGCACGGGTCTCGGTTACCTGTTGCTGCCTG
>TARA_R110000823_G_scaffold82567_1_pt1 | contig 19501 bp, 29 predicted proteins | sample TARA_R110000823 | Tara Oceans TARA_R110000823 (sample SAMEA4397722) | marine metagenome | biome: Polar Biome; feature: [DCM] deep chlorophyll maximum layer (ENVO:01000326); material: water (ENVO:00002006), including particulate matter (ENVO:01000060) such as... | depth 20 m | reverse complement strand
TTTAAGGACATTCCCGCCGTAATAGAGTTTGGCGCGGATGAAATGAGAATAGATGGTTGCCAACACACACACTTAGAGGAATAATCAATGTCGAATCCAGACGCACTCTCACACCATACGATGGAAGTCGCAGCTTCGCCCGACACAGTAACAACCGTACCTACCTCTTGGTGGGGTTTTCAGGTTGAAACAGACAAAACTAATGACGTTACACTCACTATAGGTAACGGCGCAACAGAAGTGGTTAAGCATATAGTTACTGGAACGACTGACAGCCAAATAAACATATTCCCTAAGCCCGTTGCTTTAGATAAAGGCTTGATTGTGACGTTGGCAGGAACAGCATCAAAGTGTGTTATCTTTTATAGTCAGGACAATATTTAGACCATAATATGTTTGCACCATTAAAGTCTGATAAGAACTCATCAACCACAGCACTAACTGGCTCTGCAACCTTCACAGGTTCAGTAAAGATAAGATTAAAACCATGTTTAATACACCAGTAGCACTTTAATTCGACCCAACCGGAGAATCGAAAGCATGAAATTAGTACATATTACAACACAAAAAGAAATTGACGTATCTTTAGAACACGCAATTAACGTCTTGATTCCACAGGGCAATTATGAAGCAGTAGACGCAGCAATAGAGGTAGGAGTTAAGCCAGCGGAAGAAGATGATAGTTTAAAAGGGCAGTCTGTTAATGAAGAAATTACCAGAGCCGGACTAATGAAAATGTTAGATGATAAAGAAGTTCAATATCGCCCAACTGAGTTAAAAGCAGATCTACTCGCATTAGTAGAGAAAGCTTACAATATAAAGGTGAACAATGTCAACATTCCTAGAAGTGGTAAATGACGTTCAGATAAGGTTACGAGAGACAGAGACAGCGGCAGTTAATACCTCTGATTTATCCAAGCTTATAGGTACGTTTGTAAACGACACAAAGAGAGAGATTGAGGATAGCTTTGATTGGCTGGACTTACGCTCTCTTGTTACTGTTACAACGGTGTCAGGCACTACCGGATATAATCTAACAGGTTCAAACAGACGTTCACGCATACGAACAGACAGTTCTGATCGGGATATGGTCTGGAACACTACGCAGCAATATAGGATGCAGCGTGTGTCAATGGACTACATTCATAACGAACAACTTGTGACAACCATTAATTCAGGTGAGGCTATTTACTTTGCGTTATCAGGTCTTAACTCAGGCGTTAGAACAATAGAATTATCCCCTAAGCCTAATACAGCCGATTCGTTAAGGTTCAACATGATTATACCGCAAGCTAATTTAGTTGCTGGAACAGATGAAGCTGTTGAGATAACAATTGACGATAATGCGTTAAAGCTAGGGACATGGGCTAAATGTATTCATGAGCGCGGTGAAGACGGTGGCAATCTCTATAATGAGGTTAATGCCCAATACAAACTTGCGCTTAATGATGCTATATCCTATGACAAAGCGCGTAACGAAGAGATCAACTGGACTGTAATATGACAGCGTTAATTCCGGTCACGTTGCAAGCTCCAGGTTTCCTTGGGCTAAACACTCAAGACTCTGCTATTGGTATTGACTTCCAGTGGGGTTTAGTGGCTGATAACTGTGTATTCGATGATACTGGTCGCATATCAGCAAGAAAGGGGTTTAACAAGATTACCTCATCAGCGGTAACGGGTGATATAGAACAAGTATTTGAGTATAAGGAATCCGCAACGTCAAAGCGCATTATATCCAGCGCAAACGCCAAGCTATATGAGGGGACAACTACCCTCACAGAGAAACAGGGATCATTAACGCCATCCAATAACGATTGGAAGTTTCTTGACTTTAAGAATAAGTGTCTAGCATGGCAAGCGGGTGAAGAGCCTATCACGAAGACAGGATCTAGCAACTTCACGACCATTCAAGCAGGACACACAGATTGGCAAGCATCAACAGCTTATGCGGTACATGATTGCGTTAAAGCCACATCTTCTGCAAACCCCACTATGTACTTCGTTTGTACCACAGCGGGAACAACAGCAGGATCAGAGCCTACATGGACTACCACTGATTTAGGCTCAACAACTGACAATACAGCCGTATGGAAGACGGTTATCATCCCACAGGGTAATGAGGCGTTAAGTGCTTATGGTAGAGTATGGGCGGTCACAGAAAACAAGACAGGAATTAAGTACTCCGCGCTACTGGATGAGACAAAGTTCGATTCAGGTAATGGTGGCGGTGATATTGATATGCTTGCCGTATGGGTAGGTGGATCAGATACGATTGAGGCACTAGCAGCTTTTAACGACAGACTGATTATATTTGGGAAAGGGTCTATTGTAATATACGCAAGTCCTAATGCCCCTACTAACCTAGCCATAGAAGACATAATAGGCGGCATAGGATGCACAGCAAGGGACTCAGTACAGGACGTTGGTACTGACCTACTGTTTCTCTCTCAGGATGGCGTGAGGAGCTTCTCACGAACAGTATTACAGGAAACATTACCCTTACAAGACATTAGTAAGAAAGTCAAAGATGAATTAGTCTCATTAGCGGCATCAAGCATAGCAACCGTTCAGTCTGTGTATTCACCGGATGAGGGCTTTTACCTATTAAGAACGGGCATGTTTACATGGTGTCTTGACTTAAAGAAACCTAGCCAAGAGAGTTTCGCAAGAGTTACACGCTGGAACGGCATACCTATTAAGTCTATGACGTATGCCAGTGACGGTACGCTGTACTTTGGCGGTGTTGGCATGATTGGTAGCTATTCAGGATATAACGATATAGCAGCATCGTATATAATGGCATATAAAAGCCCTTGGGTTGACTTCTCATCTAAAGATCCTGCTGTTTCCACAAGACTCAAGATACCTAAGAAGTTAAGAGCAACGATATATGGCGGGTTTGCATACTCCATTACATTCTTATATGCTTTTGACTTTAACTCTCCCACTACGTTCTCTGTCTCAACACCTGTTGGCAGCACAGCAGCAACGGAGTACGGAATAGGTGAATACGGGATAGGTGAGTATTCAGGCGGCGCACAAGCTATTGCCACAGTTGCGGCTGGTTTAGGCAAGTCAGGACAGCATTTACAATTCGGTTACTCGGTTACGATTAATGGTAATCCAATAGCATTTCAGAAGATTGATCTTCTCATGAAACTAGGACGGAGCATAAACTAATGCCAATAGAATTAACAGCAAAGAGATTAAAGGAAGTACAGGATCGTTACGCAAATAGCGTGGGTGGTTTAAATAGACCTGTGTTTCAATCTGCTCCAGAGGGAAGCTCTATCCCATCGAGACCATCTCAAGGACAGCCTTTAATCAACCGCGCTAATCCCACAGGACAGATGGGCGGGGTAGATCCTAACTTTGTTTCTAGCGGCACTAATCCATTGTCAAACTTAGCGAACTTAACTCCTGAACAGCGCGGGCTTATAGCCGCAGGTGGAAACGGGACTGCCTCACAAGCCCCTGCACAGGGCAACGGACTGTCAAATCAGAGTTTGCTGACAGGGGGTTATAATCCTGGTTTAATGCAAAAGGTTGGAAACTTCCTGCCTGGATTAGTTGGCTTAAAAGATATTGACTATCCTTACATCCGTTCACAGATTGTAATTCAACATGGCGTTGCTTCCATTAAAGAAGGTGGCAACCACTCTCTGGACTACAAGAAGGGCGATGCGGCAGGTCGTAAAGACGCTGCAATGCTAGGTCAAGTTGCTGTAGACCGAGCTAACCAATTACTTAAAGAAAATGGCTTATACGGGAAGTCAGGTTTAACAACAAGCTTCGATGTTGGTATGGCAAGCGGCAGAAAGAACTCTAAGCTTGGCACAGGTTTGTTTGTTGGTAAAGGAGGTTCTTTCAAATCGGGGTCTACATACACAGGTCTTGAAAGTATGCAGGATCTCGGTTCAAGCCTTGATAAGTATATTGTTGACGCAGTAGCTGAAAGAGGTCAGTCATTAGGCAGGGACTTTTCCATAACGTCTATCCCCCAATACGCAGAATCAAACTTCACGCCTAAACAGGGCGCGGGTAGTTTCGACAACACATCAGCAATGGCTAGATTCGTGCTTAACGCCGCTGCAATGGCGGCTACAGGCTATGGTCTTAGTCAGTTAGCAACTACTCCGGCTGCGGGTGTGGCTACTTCCGGTATTGGTGGAATGGCTACAGGCAATACTGTGCTTCCGACATTGATGGGGCAAACAGTAGTAGGCTCAGCAGCGGGATCGGTTTTACCTACGCTTGCTTCAGGTGTCACAGCCGCAACAGCAGCGGGTGCAGCAGGTTCAGGGTTTGCCAATATTGCAGCCTCAATGGTAAGTCAGGGCATGACGCAAACAGCAGCAGCAGCTTTAGTCAAAGAAATAGCCACGAAAGCCCCAAGCTTACTCTCTAAGGTTGCGGGTGGTGCTGGAACGATATTGGATAAGGTGATTGCTACAGCGGGAGCAAGTCTGCCACAATTATTGTCAGGCGGCGTACAATCCCTAATTAGCTTCGTGGCTGATAAGGGCATCAGGGCTGACTCAGAAGATGCGGCTCAGCAGTTTCAAGAAGCTAATCAGTTCAAGCCTTATGATGTAACTAATGGCGTTGGCAGTGCAATATTTGACACTGAGAACAACACAGTTAATTCCTTCTTGAGTCCTGAATTTCAGAAAGAATCAGACAGATACGGTCAGTTATCAGGGCAAACTTTTGGTGATTTACAGGGCATGAGTCCCGAAGACTTTGCTAATAAAGAGCTTGGTCTTTCGCGTAGGCTTGCCGAACCTCAGAACACGCGAGACACGCAGCGGCTAGACGACACGCTGTTTAGTAGAGGTATGTTAGGCACAACGGGCGGCGCATTAAAATCAGGCGCACTAGCAGACGCACAAGGACAGAATGACTTGAGAGCGCAGTTAGCCGCTATGAAGAACGGCAGGTTAGAGCAAGGGCGACTGTTCAATCTTTACGACAGCCAAGTTAAGAGCAGGGCTGACCTAGAGAACAGCGTTAATAATAATGCCACGCTTGGGGCTAATATCGGTATAAGGGCTGCAACCGCAAACGCAGCAGGAAATCAGGCTATTTATGATAATAACCTATTGGGCGTTAACAAGGACGAGGACTTTTGGACTAATGTTGCCGAAAGTGCGGGTAACGCTGTTAATTCGCTATTCGAGAATGACGCTATAGGTGTAAGCAGGACAGGTGGGCAGCAACAACAACCCTCAAGTAGCGAATTATATCAGAGTCCTTTTACGCAGTCATTAGCAAATCCATCTTACACTACAGGACAAGGATGGGATGCGAGCATGGAAAACACCTTTAAAGACTCACCATATGAGGGGTTAAAATAATGGCTTCACTATTTCCTACAGTAGATAAGAGCGCAGAACGCCTTAATAAATTCAGTAAGCTCAATAACTTAGGCTTACGAAGAAATACAGGCAGACTAAGTAACTTAGCCGGAGAGTCTATTGGCGGTATGCTAGAAACGCTAGGTGGCTATGAGTCTCCACAAGACAAGGTGAAGAAGGTCAGACAGAAGACAATGGAAGCAGGGCTAGAAGTCGGAACACCTGATTACTATAAGTTTGTGTCTGATAGCTTTGCTCAAGAGGGGATGCTTGACCAAGCGGAAGCGGCGTATAAGATGATTCCTTTACCAGAGAAAGTTACTGCGGTAAGCCCACAAGGGAAGGTTCAACAGGATATTGCAAACAATTTCCTTACTGAAGATGACGTTAGAAATTCAACTGAAGGTAAGCAAAAAGTAGCTGTCATGGTTACTAAGGATTCCCCTCAAGGTATACGAATGGGTCTTACGCAAGACACTGAGTTTAAGGGTTTTCGTGGGGATAATGGCATATTCAATCCGGAGATAGACACTGTAACTGAGATCAACAATCTTGGCAGAGCAGAAACAAACATTAGTGTTAACACAGGGACAAAAGGAAGTGAAGCATTAGAGAAACTTTCGGCGGGTAGAGTTGACTCAATCGCGTCTAAGGGGCTTGAGGCGCAAACACAGAATCAGCAGCTAGACAGCGTGTTATTGAGTATGGCTCAGGGTGCTAAAACTGGGTTTGGGCAGGAACTTATTCTTGATCTGAAAAACGCGGCACAGTCACTTTTTGGGCTAGAGTTTAATGACTCAGTTGGCGAGCAGGAGGTCATCAGAACAATATCTAATCAACTGGCTCTACGCATGAGAAACCCTGAGTCCGGTCTTGGTTTAACAGGCAACACATCTAACAAGGATCTAAACTTCTTGAAGGCTAGTGTCATCGGATTAAATAGAACACCTCAAGGCAACAGGTTAATTGTCAAGTTAATGCAGCGGCAGAACCAGTTGAAAATAGATCTAGCTGTTGAGGCAGAGCGAATTGTTGAAAAATCAATAAGTGCAGGAAAGGGTATACCCTTTAATATTAACACGCAGCTTATGAGATTTGTTAATGATTACAAGTTCTTCACAGGGGATGAGAAAAAGCAAATTGAGAGAGAACTAAAAAATGTTGATCCCTCCCTAACAGAAGAAGACAAGAAAGCTGCAATTGTAGCCGAGCTTAATTCAAGTATAGAAGGAGGCGGTCTTTCGGATAGCAGGCTGGATGAATTAGAGGAAGAAATAAGGGGTTTATCCAATGAGCGTTAGTGAGGAAGAAATGCTTTCTTTGATAGGCCAACAAAGACAGGACAATGCTAAGAAAAGAGAGGAGCGGGCGCAAAATCTGCTCGCTTCTTTAGATAACACCGCAAAAGAACCAGGCGTAATGTCGTTTATTACAGGGTCAGATAGGGGTAGGGGCGACTTGCCGGAGTTGACTAGCGTTCAGTCCGAGGGGCTTGGTTTCAAAACGGCTCTTGGCTTCATATCAACGCCTGATGTCGAAGCGCGGAAAGACATACTAAAGAAAAATATTCCTGATGTTAGTTTTTCTCAAGACGCTAATGGTAACGATGTAGTAACCCTGCCTGACGGTCAGTCTGCTTTCTTAAATGCACCTGGATTGTCTGGACAAGATGCTATTGACCTTGTGAGTGAGGTAGCTAAATTTGTTCCTGCAGCGCGATTGGCAGCAGGAGGAAGTCTGCTTTGGAGTGTACTGAAAGGTGGAGCTGCGTCAGGAACAACCTCTGTTGCAGAGGACGTTGCGGCGGGTCAGCTAGGGTCAGAGCAAGGCATTGATCCGGTGAGAGCAGGTATCAATGTCGTAGCGGGAGGCAGCGCAGAGTTGGCCGCCCCTTTCGTAAACAAATTATTTAATTTTATCCGAACAAAGCTACCGTTTTCCCCTGCGGAACTTATTAAGGATGGTCAATTAACGCGGCAAGGAAGAATAGCATTAGAGAAAGCTGGTTTTAATCCTGATGAACTGCCTATAGAGTATGTTGAGAGTGCCATACAGCTATCCAGAACTGGCGGTCAAATCCCATCAGGAAAAGTTGTCACAGAGTCAGGCGTTCCATTATCGAAAGGTCAGGCAACACAGAACTTTGATCAACTGGATCTTGAGGAAAGATTAAGGAATCAAGGGAACCAAGCTGGACAAGTCATAAGGTCTTTTGATGATAAACAGCAATCTCGCTTGATGGAAATAACTGAGGACATTCAGAGTGAGTTAGGGCAAACCAGAAGCACTATACAGGACAAATCGTCTGGCGGCGCATTACTGAAATCTAGTGTTAACAAGCAAGCAGACGAACTATTACTGGCTGTGGATAACGCCTTTGAATCTGCGGCAACTAAGAACATTAACTTAAACAGAGATGGTTTAGACGTTCTGGCGGCAATCCCCGCTGAAATCCGTGACAGCGGTAACGCCCTAAGCAGGGAACTCACTCCCGCAGCATTAGCTGCGCTAAAGAAAATAGAGAGGCTTGCGGGAAAACCAAGAAGTGAAGCCGTTAAGTCTGAAATATCCTTACTAAACAAACAGCTTTTTTCACTTAAAGGTGACGATGGTTTTAATTTCATTAAGCGTCAAGCCATAGAGAGGCGATTAGGTCGACTGCAAGGCACAACTGAATCCGACTTAAAATCCCTAGACTTAATGCGAAGGGAATTAGGTTCTTTAATAAAGTCAGGCAAGAACCCTGCTGACATTCGTGCCGCGATACTGATTAAGCGCAGGTTCGATGAGAGTATAGATCAGGCGATTGATAACACCCTTTTTAGTGGTGACAGCGAGGCATTGGACTTACTGTTAAAAGCAAGGGGCTTACGGGCTGATTTTGGCAAAAGATTCCAAGAAAATACACGTAGAACGAGAAGCGGAAAAGTTATTGCTGACCCAGGCGGTAAAGTAGTTGAAACAATATTGCAGCGCAGCCCATCAGACGAGGCTGTTGTAGATTATGTGCTTGGCAGCGCACGACTATTGGATGTTAAAACGTCCGACAAGGTTATTGATTCCATTCTTTCTGCTACGAAGAACGACCCACAGGCAGCGTCTATATTAAAAGAATTAACCTTTCGAAAGATGTTGGCATCTTCAATGCAAGCAAAAGGGTTTAGTCCCAAAAAGTTTGCTTCCACATTTACAGATATGATGGAAAAAACCCCCACAACAATGAAGAAGATTTTTTCAAAGGAAGATATTGCGATTATCAGGAACTTTAAAAATGATGCACTGAAAACAGTCTCCCCTGACAATATAAAGAACCCGTTAAGAACAGCCGATACATTATCAAGGATGATGGGTATGGCAGGACAGGCTATTGGGCTACAAAAGGGCGGCATAGGCATGGGTGCTGTGGGTGGCAGAGCGGGAAGACGGGTCGGCAAAGTCATTGAGAGCAAACAACAGTTATCGAGTGCCGAGTCTGCTGTTAGTCCAGAATTTGCCCTACCAGGAAGACCGAACGCAGCAACAATATCAACATTAATTATGGCAAACAGAGAGGGCGAGGAATCGCTTAAAGACGCTTTTACTCAGGAAAATTAAATGACTGATTACACAAAAACCACGAACTTTACAGCTAAAGACTCCCTCACCACAGGCGATCCCAATAAGGTCGTTTCCGGTGCTGAGATAGACGCAGAGTTTGACGCTCTAGCCACAGCCAGTGCAAGCAAGGTTGATGATGGTGCTAACTCTACTCTTACGTCCCTCACAGGACTCACCACGCCACTCACTGTAGCGCAAGGCGGTAGCGGAGCAGCCACGCTTACCGATGGCGGTGTTCTATTAGGCTCAGGTACAGGCGCAGTCACAGCAATGGCAGTTCTCGCAGACGGAGAGATGATTGTTGGTGATGGAACAACTGACCCTGTAGCAGAATCAGGATTGACACTATTACAGTCTATTGGCGTTGATAACCTTGTAGACAAAAACCCCATAATCAACGGTGACTTCAACTCATGGCAGGAGGGGAACCCTGCTGCTGCTTTAGGCAATGGTGAGGACGGGACTTACTTTGCGGATTTATGGGCATTCAGAGAGAATGGTTCTCCTGCTGATGAATGGACTATCACAAAAGATACGAGCGTACCAACTGTCGCGCAAAGCGGACACCTTTCAACCAGCAGTTTAAAAGCAGTATGTGCCACTGATAGCACTGGTAATGATTCAGCGGATGCCACGAGCCTTCGTTACGTTATTGAGGGGTATGACTGGCAACCATACGCTCAACAGATATTTACATTATCTTTCTGGCATAAACATACTGTAACAGGCACACACTCTGTTGTTTTTGCAAATTCAGGAATGAATTTGGAATATGGTGCAGAATATAATCAAGCTGTTACCAACACATGGGAAAAGGCAGAGATAGCAGTAGCCGCAAGCGGGTCTGGAGGAACGTGGGATTATACAAACGGAGCAGGACTGCATTTGAACTTCTGCTTATCCGCTGGTTCAACTAGAACATTTGCGGCGGCAAGCACATGGGCTGATCATTCTGGAGACACAACATTTCAGCATGGTACTGATGATTGTGTTGATAACGCAAGTGCAGCAGGTAATGTATTTCAAATTGCCCAAATCAAAATAGACAAAGGCGCAGTTGCTTTACCTTTTATTGGTCGGAGTTTTAACGAAGAAAGGATTAGAACAAACAGATACCTGTACTACATTGACCGCACAAGCACAGGACAGAGAATATCGCAAGGCGAGTGTATCTCTACAACTGTATTAGATACAACTCTGTTTTACCCTGAGGGGGGCATGAGAACTGACCCAACTTTAGACGTAAGTGCTGCGACTGATTTTAGAGCCTCTGGTGGCACAATGGGGACTATAGATGGCTCTGGCATTGCTATTGCCTTGACTGGCGGAGGAAGCCACGCTTGCAGATTAAGGCTGACTTGTTCTGGGCTTACGGACGGTGAATCTGCTTGTATCCAGTTTGACGCTACATCTGGTACTTATCTGCTACTTGACGCGAGGTTATAGAAATGAAATACACAGACAAAGACCATAGTGTAATTGACGGGCGAATCCCTTGTGTAGTCGGAAACCGTCACTATGATGAGATAGTTGCTGGTGGCTTGCTTGATTCAGTTGAGGTTTACGTTGAGCCAGAAAAGTCATGGGAGGAAAAGCGCACCGAGGAATACGGAAAAGTGACAGACCAGCTTGACGAGATTTATCACGACATTGATGCGTGGAAGCTGCGAATTGCAGGCGTAAAAACGTCACATCCAAAACCATAACAGGATAATTGTTACAGACCATGAAAAACGTAAAACATTATAAAAAAGATGGCAAACTTTTTACTGGTAAAACGCATAAGCATGATGGTCAATTAATGAGTGGTGCTAAAATGAGCAAAAACTCTAAAGACATTTTGCACTACGGCGAGCTAAGTGCTTCCGCTAAAATAAAAGCAAGAACTCAATGGTAATTTATTATGACTCCTGAAGAAAAGAAAGATGTAGCTGAAATTGTGTCTGAGGCGGTAAACCAATCATTCAATAGAAATGCTTTTGTTGACCGAGAGTTACACGAATCTCACCATGATTTTATAGCTCGATTCATTGCTAAGGAAGATAGAGCGCAGCAGCTTCGCGAGTCGGTAAAGAAGCAGGTTGTCGGCTGGTCAGTCATTGTACTAATAACAGGCATTGGGTATTTTGTTTATGACTCCCTGATGATAACGCTTCAAGGGTGGGGCGGCGGTCATTGAAATTAACCAAACACTTCAGCTTATCTGAAGCAGTAAAGTCGCAAACTGCTGAACGTCATTTCATCGACAATTCGCTGCCTGATGAATACTTACCTAAAGTTATTGCTGTGGCTGAGAACATTCTTGAGCCTGTGCGTTTACACTTTGGTGTTCCTTTTACTCCGTCAAGCTGGTATCGCAGCAAAGAGCTTTGCTTGAAAATCGGGTCTAAAACAACGAGCCAACATGCGCTGGCAGAGGCAGTTGATTTTGAAGTGTCGGGGGTAGATAACTTAACTCTCGCTAAGTGGTGTGAGTACAACCTTGAATTTGACAAACTAATATTAGAATTTTATACAGATGAAGACCCCGCTTCAGGCTGGGTTCACGCCAGCTATAGGGAGAATAATAACCGCCACGAAGTTTACACAATTAGCCGAGTAAACGGTGCGGTGATAACCCAGAAAGATTTACCATAGGAGGTAATTATGGAGAAATATTTAGACCAAATTATAACTCTTGTAGGCGTGCACGGCTTCTTTGCAATGCTTGCAAGTATCATGACTGTCCGATTCATTACTATTGGTTGGAATCCAGGCAAGCGAGTAAAAATTATTTGCATGGTCATTTGTAGCTCGGCATTAGGTGCGGCGTGTGTATATTATTTTACAGATGCAATCACTTTCAAAGCTCTATCAAGTGGAGCTTTTGTTTGTGTTTTTGGAACCCCAATGCTTTATGAGCTGCTTAAATTCTTATGTACCTTATGCTATGAAAAAACCAAGCTGAATACGTTTAAAGCAATGTATTTTTTCCTCACGCCTAAACCGCTAAAAATAGTGCGGAAGCAAGACGGCAAAAAAACAGTGGTGTACGAGCCACCGCATGAAGATTTGACCCAGATGATGGATTGGAAAAGAAAGAAACCTGAGCCGGATGAGCATGGTGAGGGACTGGGCAGCAATCATTTTGCCGAAGACGATAACTTAGTAGATAAAAAAAGTAGCTAAATGCAATTATGGTATTTAGTGTACCCGTTAATTGACTAGGAAGAAAAATGACAGAGAGTAAGAAAGATCCAAGATTAGCCCGTGCAGGGGTCGCTGGTTTTAACAAACCTAAACGAACACCGAGCCACCCTAAGAAATCGCACGTTGTCGTTGCTAAACAAGGTGAGCAGGTAAAGACGATTCGTTTTGGTGAACAGGGGGCTAGTACAGCTGGTAAACCTAAGGCTGGTGAGTCGTCTACGATGAAGAAGAAACGTGCAAGTTTTAAAGCTAGGCACGGCAAAAACATAGCCAAAGGCAAAATGTCTGCGGCGTACTGGGCAGACAAGGAGAAGTGGTGATGTGTAGATAATAAATAGTATTAAGGATACATGAAATTACATGAAACTCCATCACTTGATGTACCCTCTAGCATTGTTTGCAGGGTACAACTATGCCGACATATTGGACGCTCCAAATCCATTTACGTGGTCGTTACAGCCGCCGGACTTCATTCACAAGCAAGAGACAAAAAAGGGTATGATGAGCGTGATGCGGTGGAAGCGCGAGTTAATGCAAGAGGCAGTAGAAGTAGGAACAGGCATCCCTATCGCAGCGGACGGCAAGTACAACTGTAAAATGACAACCAACACAACCTTTATCTGTGACTACCGATGATACCTTACGGACTAATAATTAAAGTGGTAATAGGGGTAGTGGCTATATTCATTATTATATCAGTGTTTAAGTCTGCTGGTACAATAGTAACTAATTTCTTTGTTGAGAAAGAAAATGCGGTTAAACGAGAGATTAGCGACAAGCAAAATTTAGCTTACCAGACTGCTAGAGCTGAAGAGATGGAAGCTACTTTGGAGTTGGCTAAGACGCACCATAAAGAATTACAGGATATTTATAAAGCACAGGATGCTGAACGTAAAGAAAGTGCGGCTATCTACCAGAAAGAACTAGATAAAGATATTACAGGTAGAATTGTTGAGCTTGAAGGTGATTTTGAAGATTTTAAACGTAGAGCGACTAAAGCAACGGAGAGAGTATTTCGTGAAGAAGAACGCCTTAGTGATTGGACTACTATTACTCCTTAGCGGGTGTAGCTGGTTTCAGAAAGTTGACCCACTGCAAACGAAGTTTGATTTGCAAAAAGAAGCTCGCCCGAAGCTCGCTCATGTGAGCTGTAACTGTGATGACCCTGATAGACTATCTCTTAGAGATGTCGAGGTAGGTAAAAACGAGAAAGGCTACGTGCGTTTCTCAAACCCTGACTATGAAGCGATGGCTGACAACGAGCAGGGGCGACTGAAATGGCATCGTGATGGTAGGGGATATAAGAAGTGTATGCTGCGCTGTCTAGTTAAATATAATTTATATTTGGATAGGCTGTTTAAGTAAAATTGCGTTAAAACTCATAATATAAAACCTCCTAAGAAAACCACCCACTTACACAAGAGCAGACTGCACACTATAAAACATGTTATTAGCACAAATATTCCAGCAAAAGCCCCCAACATATCGCCTACATCTTGTTTCCAGTGCTTCATGTTATTCCCCTTATATGTCGAATTAACTTCAATTATTGGCGTAAGTCGCAATTAAAGCAGAGTTATTACCCTCAATTCCTGCAATATCATTATAAGCAGACCAACCTCCACACCATGCATAAACCCCAACAGCAATTCATCCCACATCATTCGCATGACCCCGTTATTGAGCAAGCAACCGTGTCCGGTGACTTGTTTAGTATGCCAAACCTCTTTCCAGCGGCTCGGAATGTTGTTATCCCTTTTGCCCCGCCCTTCCACGCATCATAGTAGATATTCTTAAACTCATCCCACGTTGTGTCATCTCCTACGTTGCAGGTTTTGCTTACAGCAGAGTCAACATACTTCTGTGCTGTTAACAATACTGCTAAATGCTCAGCAGGAGTAACGAACTCTGTCTCTTTCCCTTTAACGCCAAGAACGCTGTAGCCATAGTCTTGAACTTCTGCTATTACAGCACCATCAAATTTCTGTATGGTTCTTTGAGTAGAGTATGCGAACACAGGTTCTATTCCAGACGAAACATTATCGGCTGACAGGCTTATTGTCCCTGTAGGCGCAATAGAAAGAAGATGGCTATTTCTCATCCCTTTTTTTGCTATAGCGTCCTGAATGGGCTTAGGCAGCTTCTTGATGAATTTCCCCTGCAAATACTGCTCTGCATTAAACAGCGGAAACGATCCTTTCTCTTCAGCTAAGTCTGTTGACGTTAGGTACGCTAAATCCCTGAGAGTCCTCATAACTTTAGTCTGAAAATCTATGAACTTTTCCGATCCATAAGGACACCCTACAGCTTCACCAGCATTAGCTAGACCTGTGATGCCTAAACCCATGCGCCGCTTGCTTTTTGCTTCGGCTTCTTGTTGCGGCATAGGGTAAGCAGCTTTGTCAACAACATTATCCATTGCTCTAACAACAGCAGGGATGTCGGTTTCAAACTTTTTAAAGTCAAAAGACCAGTTGCCTTCCTCACCACTTAGGTATTTAGTAAGATTAAAACTGCCAAGCAAACAAGCTCCGTATGCTGGCAAAGGTTGCTCACCACAAGGATTGCAAGTTTCAATCTCTTCACAGTAGTGTAGGTTGTTATCGCCGTTCACTCTGTCAAGAAAGAATACTCCTGGTTCTGCCCAATCCCATGTTGAACGCATAATCTCTTCCCATAGTGCCGCTGCGTCAATGGTTTTATAGACTTGACCTTCAAAAGTTAAATCAAAAGGCTTTTCATCCTTCACAGCTTTCATAAAGTCGTCTGTGATACCTACTGATATGTTAAAATCAGTAAGGACACCAGAGTTCTGTTTCGACCGAATGAACTCTTCAATGTCAGGATGGTCTACCCTAAGTACCGCCATCTGCGCCCCTCGTCTATGTCCTGAGCTGCTGATAGTCTTACAAACAGCGTCAAATATCCCCATAAAAGACACAGCCCCCGAAGAAACTGAATCCAGCGATTTAATTAAAGAACCTCTAGGGCGTAAGTTTGAAAAGCCATAACCAATGCCTCCGCCCATTCTCATGGTTTTGCCAGCTTCATGAGCCATCGTCATGATGTCGTCAAAAGAGTCCTCTATCTTGCCGGACACAAAACAATTATAAGGTGTGACTCTACGAGGCGAGCCAATGGCAGACTGTATTCTACCCGCTGGCATAAATCTTTGGTTTAGCAATATCTCTTTAAACTGTTTACGATGAATGTCAGAGTCAGACAAGGGAGCTGCCACTCTTGACATCGCATCGTAAAAGTTCTCATTTGTACCTCGATACTTCTCTGCGTGTATACTCTCGCCCACTTCTGTGATTGCTCCGTAACTAACCTTATGGGTGTTTTCTGCTGTCATTATTATTTTCCTTAGTTCAAAAAATTGGGCTGAATTAACAGCCCCAAAATTACACAGTGTAAAGTAGTGGTTGACACACGCTAGAAAGGAATGTCGTCTGGTGCAACGGCAGAATCAGCCATGTCCGGTGCGCCGTCTGATGCCACTGGCTTCCATGCGTTTACTTGAACATACCACTTGTTAGGATCGTTCTTACTCGCCTTCACATCAAGATTAATCCAATCATCATCTCTTTGGCGTAGCCAGTTACCTAGCTCTGCTCTCTTAATACTAACTGACCCTTTGACGAAATCAGGTGCGCCCTCTCTAGGTGGCTTGATAAACAACCCGTCACAAAATTCTGCTTCACTCATGTTATTATCCTCGTTTTGACTTCTGGTAAAATTGGTTTCTTCTTTCGTGCTGGCTGCTCGTCCTTTGCTAAATACTCGTTAAACTCCTCCAATAATGGTAACGCTGCCGCCCAATACTCTTCACTTCTTTCAATCTCAAATATAACTAGGTCGTCTTCTGTCCAGTAGATTAGATCGCAAAGCAAGGAGTCAGATGCTTGCATCCCTAGCTGTACTTGCGCCATATAATGGTCTGGAACTGCATCAGGAATATTCTGAGGACATTTAGCTTCAATATACACGCCATCACAAAACCCATCCGGCGTGACCCCAAACTCCCCAAACAAAATAAACTCTTGATCTTCATTTGCCTTATCAACTAATGACCCTGTAAATGCCTCATATGCTAATATCGCATCTGCCTCATGGTCATTTCCCCACTTAGTAAAATCGTTACCTTCAAATGTTTCTCTTTTTGTTATCAGCCTCCACGCTTTCTGTCGGCTAGTGTACGGATTAACTCCCATAGCCGCACCCGCCATACTCCCTGTTACCCTGCCCTCCCTTCTAATATCTAATATCATGCTGAGTCGAAATCCGTAGCAATCTTCTTAAACTCCGCTTGTTGCTTTGCTGTCACTAACTTACGCTTACTTGCGTCCATCGCTTTCCATTGCTCTCGAAACGCCTCCACGCCTTTATTAGCCGCTGCTGTAAGCAACCCAAGACTCTCTGTGTCTAACTCCGGCTTTGCTACTGTTGCGGCATTCCCATCGTCATCAGACGGTGCAAGTCCGAATATAGCCATTAATGATACTCTACGACCGTAGGTGCTGGCTGAGATTACGCCCTGTGCGTTCTGCTTCTCAACTGGAATCGGGCATTGGGCTAATGGAAACATGTCACCGTTTGAGTGACATATAGTGGTCTTAACGGCAACCCCATTCTCACAGGACACAATCTCTTGTAACGGTACTATATCGTTCTCATGGCAAGCGGGTAAAACATGCTCTAATACCGCCTCAAGTGACACGTAGCCGCTTTTAAAGTGAGGGTTAATGCTATCCTTCTTCACTTTGCCCTGTAAGCTTAAACAAGCCTTTACGAATGATGTTAGTGCTTTGTTTGGTGTACTCATCCCAACTCTTCCTGGTATTCATCACTTTCCTCAACACTAGCCCAAGCTTCTGCCCAATGCTCCTTCACAAGCCGACCAAGTTCAACCTCGTCATACCAGTTAGCTGCCACCAGCTTGTTTATGGCGAAGTCGTCCAGTTCATCGAATAGAAGCTCAGTTGCCAAACACCAATTACGGGGCTTACCAAGAAACCCTTCTCTGGCTTCAGCAAAAAAGGAATCTTCTTCTTTTTCCATTTCAGGCATTGCAAAGAACTCGTCCAAGTCAGCCAGTGACGGTGCATGTATTGTGTAGTTTACTTTAATCATTCTATTCTCCGATTTCATTCGTTAAACACTCCAACTCCTACTCCCACTACTACTCCCACTCCAACTCCCACTCCCACTACTACTCCTACTCCAACTCCCACTACTACTCCTACTCCCACTCCTACTACTACTCCAACTCCTACTCCAACTCCCACTCCCACTACTACTCACTTGATTACACCAAACGCCTCGATTGCGCCCGTCCGAATGTAAAGTTCATCGCAAACTTTCTGCTGATCTTTATAATTCTTGTCTGACCAGTGTCCCGTTTCATAGATGATGTAAGCACCCTTAAGCAGAATATCGTCAGTGTTCACGCCAACCAACTTTCCTGTGTAAAAATAGTTTGAGCATAAAAGAGTCACCTTCTCACCAATAAGCTTCTCAAGACCTTCGCCCTGCACTTCTTCAATTAATCGTTTCATTCTATTCTCCGGCGTTAGGTGCGGAGCAGCCATCTTAAAAGCCACCCCGCTATTTTTACTTAACAATAATATCAGAAACCTTTTGTTGTATGATTTATGATATTTAAGAATTTGCTTACATGCTATAAACTCATATTACCACTAAACTCAGTAAGAAGTCAACACTTTAATTATCCCCTTTATTTGACGCTACAGACTCAGAGTTTATAATTATACTAAGAAATGCGTTGTAGTTTTTAGGTTGGGTTTCATTATCTTGTTTAATCATCTCATCTGTCATAATCGGCATCATGTCTTTGTGGTCTGGATCTAGTCTCTCTTTCCTAGCCACAACCGTTCCACCAAAGTTATAATTAGCTGACGTTTTCGGTGAGCATACCAAACAGTATATACTCTTTCTGTATGAGGCGTGTCCAGAACCAAACTCTTTTAGCACTTTCTTTTCATCACATTTAGCGCATATCTTTGTTCGCTTAGAGAAATGTTCAGGCTCACGTAGATTTACGCCCTTTCTTGGTCTTCCTACTTTCTTTCTTGGCTGAATTAACATTGGTCATAAATTCCTTCAAATCTTGTGGAAAATTAATGTATTGCTCTTTACCAAATAACCCTTTCCTAATCCTAGAATACCATTCCTGTTGTAGCGTCCTAGTGGGTAACGTCTTGATAAAAGCGTGAACGTATATTGGGTCGTTAAATTTATATGTGGGCATCGAGCTTACTCTGAATCATCTTCTTGTCATACTCTGCAAACTCATCAGCAAGCTCCTGCCATTCCTCTTTTGACAAAGGGCTTTCAAACTGTTCTTCCCTTGCTTTCCACGCATCCATAACCGCACTCATCTCAAGCTCAATCAACTTATCAAGATAGTGCCTAGCCTTTTCCAAGTCCTCAAGCTTATTGCCTTTGTGACCTGCTCTGACGAGATACTTCACAGCATTTCCAGTTACGAAGTCCATACCTTGGTCTACAATAAAGTCCCAACACTGTATTTTTCCTCTAGTGTAATGTTTGCCGCCTACCTGTTTATCGTTTGCACTCATTCTATTCTCCTAATTAAAGTTTATAATGTCGATAACACCCATAACGCCATCCTTTCTACATTCCCTAGCCTCTTCATACTGCACCTTGTAGAACTTAGCGGCTTCTTTTTCATAGGCTTTCCAACCACCCACAGGCTTCATCACTTCCCATTTCTTTTGACTGACAATCTCCCTCAATCCTGCACCATTAATGCTGTCGTAAAGGTCGCAATGTAGACTAGGATCTTTCTCAACATGAGCGTGGCAACTAGCGCATAAGCATAAAGCGTTATTGCTGTCTAATCTCACGCTCTTGTATTGACGCGAAATGAAGTGGCTGCATTGCATAGCCCTGTCACCACCTGTTGCTCTCCCTTCCTCAGAGATGATTCCGCAGCGTTGGCAAATCCAAAAAGCTCCCTCACGAATTAGCTTGCTAAACCACTTATCGGCTTGACTAATCTTCATTTCTCATCCACCGAAAAAGGCACGTAAGTCAACCCCAAATTCTCACCTAAATGCTTGTTTAATGTATCAAAAGCAACCTCTAGCTTTTGCGAATCAAGCCCTGTTGTGCTTTCACTACCCGACAAAGCCCTAGCGATCGGACGAAACAATAACTCTTTCACAGCTTCCTCAGTCCACGCTACCGACACAGTTTTCATACTTAAGACTTGAGCAACATCGTGACCTTCATCGTTCATCGTTTCAGCTAGTCTTCTGAAATATGAGTGAAGGGCTTTATTCTGACTTGGTGTCATCATCTGCCTCCTG
>TARA_R110000823_G_scaffold195624_7_pt1 | contig 19540 bp, 17 predicted proteins | sample TARA_R110000823 | Tara Oceans TARA_R110000823 (sample SAMEA4397722) | marine metagenome | biome: Polar Biome; feature: [DCM] deep chlorophyll maximum layer (ENVO:01000326); material: water (ENVO:00002006), including particulate matter (ENVO:01000060) such as... | depth 20 m | reverse complement strand
GGCCTACCCTCACCGAGGATGCGCATTATACGCATCGGCCTCACCATGGCAACCAAAATCTGGCGCCCGGGCCGTTAATTTTAAACCAATGCCGGGCGTGGCGACAAACTTGTCGGGCACCCCTGACATCCGCACCCCTCGGGGGCACCAAAATGCCATACATGGAGTGCGCTAACAGGCGACTGACGCCGGGCGACTGGTGCACCGCTTTCAGTTTAGACCACTTCAAACAGGTGATACTTCTTCTTGCCCAGCTTGACCAGGTAAAACCGCCCAAAAATGGCCCGGGCGGCATCGAAAACCACGCCGGTCGATGCATTGTCATCCATGCTGAGCACGCATTCATTGACTGTGACAGCCTGCCTGCCCAACGCGTCCTTGATCTGCTTGCCCGAAGCGGCCATCTCCGCGTCACTCAGCATCTGTGTCAATGTTTCGGGTAGCTCGGCGCGCGCCAGCGTGGTGGCCGGCAGCCCATCCTGCCGCAACTGCAACACATCCGATTCGCCGAGGGCGCCCAATGAGCCCGCAAACAGCGCCTGGCTGATACGCTCCGCAGCGGCAAGCCCTTCCTGTCCATGCACCAGCCGCGTCATTTCGGTGGCCAGACGGCGCTGAGCTTCGGGCCGGCCAGCACGCTGCTGGTCATCGCGTTCAAGCCGCTCGATTTCCTCCACGTCGAGAAAAGTGAAATACCTGAGATATCTGTAGACATCGGCGTCCGCCGTGCCGAGCCAGAACTGGTAAAACGCGTAGGGGGAGGTTTTCGCGGCATCCAGCCAGACGCTACCGGACTCGGTCTTGCCGAATTTAGTGCCATCGGATTTCGTGATCAAAGGCACCGTCAAACCAAATACCTGACGCCCATGAAGTCGTCGTGTGAGGTCGATGCCCGCCGTGATGTTGCCCCACTGGTCGGAACCGCCGAGCTGCAGGCCGCAATCAAAGCGGCTATTCAGCTCGGCAAAATCATAGGATTGCAGGATAGAGTAGGCAAATTCAGTGAAGCTTATGCCGCTGCCTTCCCGCTCAATACGTTGCTTCACCGACTCTTTCTGGATCATCGCATTAATCGAAAAATGCTTGCCGACATCCCTGAGAAACGACAGCACGCTCATCTCGGCTATCCAATCCAGATTGTTTACCACCTGCGCGGCGCTCTCACCGCTGTCGAAATCCAGGAATCGCGAGACCTGCACACGGATTTTTTCGACCCAGTCGCTGATGGTCTCCGCGCGATTAAGCTGGCGCTCCTGGGCCTTGAAACTGGGGTCGCCAATCATGCCGGTAGCCCCGCCCACCAGGGCCAGCGGTCTATGGCCTGCGAGTTGAAACCTGCGCAACATCAGCAGCGGCACCAGGTGGCCAATGTGCAAGCTGTCGGCGGTTGGGTCGAAACCGCAGTACAGCGTGCGCGGGGCGGCATCCAGCCAGCCGGCCAGCTCATCTTCGCCAGCGATCTGAAAGATCAGGCCGCGGGCACGCAGATCATCGAGTAAAGCGCCGCTCATGACATTGTTTCCAGTACACAGGGGTCAGCAGACCGGGGGGCGCTAACCTTACAATACCTCTAATCAATTACAATACCCGTTAGTTCCCAGTGACGGCAGCGGGAATTTTTTTATATACTAACCATGAACAAGCTGAAAAGACCCTGGGGACATGCCAATACTACGAAGGCAGCGGGGGGCAACTGCGATTGGCAAAACAAGGGCGCACGCAACGCGGCTGGTCTGGTCGCGTGGCGCAGGGATGGCCGGACTCGGCCTCGTCGCTCTGGTCATTCTCTTTCGCATCGTTGCACCCTCGGACAAGATTGATACCAATGTAGCAGCGCCAGTGGCGGCAAAAGCGGAAGTGGCCGAGCAACCCTCTGCCACTAGCGCCCCGTCACCCGTCTCTGCGGCATCCCTGCAGCTTGCCGCCACCCCCGCGCCCAAGCCAACACCTCCCTGGGTCGATCAGACGGTCAAACGCGGCGACAATTTGTCACTCATATTCCATCGCGCAGGATTCAACGATCGCGATCTGTTCGCCGTAATCAGTGAGTCTGGTGATGGCGACGCGCTCGAGCGTATATTCCCGGGGCAGGTCATTGCATTCCAGGCAGACGGCGAGGGCCAGCTCAGCGCAGTGCGTCACGTCCGCTCCCCTCTCGAAACGGCGATCTACCGACGCACAGAAGCGGGGTTCACCAGCGAAGTCATCATACGTACGCCCGAAACCAGGCAGGCAAAGGCCTCAGGCACGATCACCTCATCCCTGTTCATGGCCGGCCAGGATGCAGGCCTCTCGCAAACCATGATCATGGAACTGGCGAATATTTTTGGTGGCGTCATCGACTTCGCGCTCGACCCGCGTAAGGGAGACACTATTCACCTGATTTATGAGGATCTCTATCTGGATGGGGAAAAGTATGCCGATGGCAGTATCCTGGCAGCGTCCATCACCAATAAAGGCAAAACCTACCGCGCCTATCGCTATATCGACAAAGCGGGGGAGATCGGCTACTTCAATGAAGATGGCGTGAGCATGCGCAAGGCCTTTTTGCTTACCCCCGTCGATTTCACTCGCATCAGCTCCAACTTCAACTTGCGACGGCTACACCCGATATACAAAACCACGCGCCCCCACCGCGGTACCGACTATGCGGCACCGACAGGGACTCCGGTGTACGCTGCGGGCGATGGACGCGTTATCAAGGCCGGATATACCCGCGCCAATGGGAACTATGTGTTCGTTCAGCACGGCGATCAATACGTTACGCGTTACCTGCATCTGCACAAACGCAAGGTCAGGGAGGGGCAACGCGTAGCACAAAGTCAGGTCATCGGCACGGTAGGCGCAACCGGAGCGGCCACCGGCCCTCATCTGCATTACGAGTTTCTGGTCAACGGCGTGCACCGGGATCCACGCACTATTCACAAACAACTGCCCAAGGCAAAAAGTCTGCCCGCGAGCGAAATAAGCCAGTTTCAGGTCGCCATCAACCCGATTTCGTCGCAACTCGAATCGCTCTACACGAACAACCAGATCGCGATGGCCGAGTCCAGTGCGGCTGATGAAAGCCACAACTGACGCACACCAGGAGAGACTGTTTCTCGGTTTGATGTCGGGCACCAGCGTTGACGGTATAGACGCCGCAGTAGTCAGAACCCGTGGCGGGGAATTCAGCCTCCTGGCCTCTCGTGCGCACCCCCTACCACAGGCCGTGCGCGCCGAAATAGCTTCCCTCAGTCATCCCGCAGACAACGAGATAGACCGTATGGGTCGGCTGGATCGCGTTCTGGGCTGCCTGTTCGCTGACGCCGCAATGGCTTTGCTGGACGAAGCCGGGCTGAAATCCAGCGCGATCACCGCTATTGGCAGTCACGGCCAGACGATCCGGCATGCTCCGCCTGGAGTCGCCCACGACCAGCAAAGCTTTAGCTTGCAAATCGGCGACCCGAATACCATCGCCGAACGCTGCGGGATAACTACCGTGGCAGATTTCCGCCGCCGCGACATCGCCGCGGGGGGTGAGGGCGCGCCACTGGCTCCGGCGTTTCACGCCGCGGCGTTCAGACAGCGGGGCGTCAATCGCGCCATTGTCAATATCGGCGGCATTGCCAACCTGACGCTGCTTCGGGGAGACACATTAGTCGCCGGATTCGACAGTGGGCCAGGCAACACCCTGCTCGACCACTGGTATCGGCGGCATCACGGCGAAGGTTTTGATGAGAACGGAAGCTGGGCTGCGAGCGGCCAGATGGTACCTGATTTGCTGGAAACGCTGCGACAGGATGCCTACTTTGCTCGCCTCGGCCCGCGCAGCACAGGCAAAGAGCATTTCCACATGGCGTGGCTGGATCAATGCCTCCAGGCCCACCCGCACACCAAAGCACAGGATGTCCAGGCGACCCTCGCCGAGCTCACGGCCGAGACCATCGCCAGGCCTGTTCTAGCGGCCGAAAGGTCTGTTGATGAAATCTACGTGTGTGGTGGCGGCGCCCACAACAGGGATCTGATGCGTCGGCTGGCTGCCAGATTGCACCCGGCCCCTCTGGCCACGACTGAAGCGCTCGGGATACACCCCGACTGGGTAGAAGCTGCCGCCTTCGCCTGGCTTGCCCAACAGCGGCTGGATGCTCTGGCAGGCAACGCCCGGGCAGTCACCGGTGCCTGCGGCGAGAGAGTTCTGGGCGGAATATACTCACCCTGAATACGGCATGGTGCACCAGAAGTTTTCGACCGCCAGGCCCGTAAGATGCCTAAATGGAAAAAGAAGCGCCACAACCACAGGTGGTAACGGCATTGGGATTTTTAATGACAAACCGCGACCCTTCCAGGCCCTCGGTATAATCCACCTCGGAACCCGCCAGATACTGGAAGCTCATGGGATCAACCAGCAACGTCACGCCATCCGTCTCCAGCGCTGTATCGTCATCCGCCGCCAGTTCATCAAAGCTGAAGCCGTACTGAAAACCTGAACAGCCACCGCCGGTGATGAACACCCGCAGTTTCAACTCGCGGTTCTCTTCCTCATCGACCAGTTCCCGCACCTTGTTAACGGCCGCGGGGGTGAGACGAATACTCATCGGATCGAATGTTTCAGCGACGGACATGCCCGAATCCCGAGGGGCGCAACCCCTGATTACATAACAACCCGGGCATTATGCTAATTCCTACTAATTTAGTCAATTATAGCGCGGTCGATCAGGGCGTCTCTGTCGCCGGTTGCTCTGGCTGGCTTTCGCGTTCACCGCTAACGTGCGTCATGCTCCCGTTGACTTCGGCACCCGCGGACATTTCCACCGAATGGTAGTAGACATTCCCATGCACCCGGCCGCGCGGTGCCAGCTCCAACTGCCCACTGCTATGCACATCTCCCTCTACCAGACCGTTGACCATAACGTTCGGGGCGCGAATCTCGCCTTCCACTCGACCCTTGCCAACGATGCGCACGAGCGCATCTTTTTCCGATTCGGCGATGATGCTGCCCTGCACGAGCCCCTCCACTTCGAGCGTACCTCTGAAATGGATATCCCCAATCAGGCGCGTACCCTCGGCGATCAGCGTAGTACCGCCGGACGACCCGAAGGCCGATTTCTTACTGCCCCACATGCGTGAATCGCTCCTGCAAATGCCAGGGAAAATCCCTTTGGGTTGTCATTGACCGGGGTTTGTCGGCCTGAGCCGTGACGTGGATACTTTCGGGCTCAAAGCCTTCGGGCAGAATGATATCTCCTTCGATGGACTGAAAATATCGAAACTGCAGCGCGAGCGCGTCGGTATCGAGGTCCTTCGAAATCTCTTCGAGAGCGTAGCTGACCCGCTCACCACCGTGCGTTCCGGCGATGGCAATCGACACGCTCCCTTCAACCTTCTCGTGTTTACGCGCTACCTGCTGCACCACCACACGCAACACATAGCGCTCTGCATCTTCTGTAGCCATCAGCTCTGCCTCGCGCAGGCTCAGGCCTCCACCCACACCCTCCGGCGCGATCAGACTACGGTAAAACCGCAAGCCCTCCTCAAGCTCCGCCATATGTTCATTTTGTAGCGCCAGCTCGCTTCGCACCAGTTCCAGTGCCTGCCGATCCACCTCCCGCAACGTGCGCAACACCTCCAACTCACCCAGCGCGAGGTCGAGTTCCTCCTGCAACCCGGAGGCGCCCGGTTGACGCTGACCGGCTGTTGCTACCGGAGACCCACCGCCGACCTCGTCTGCCACATACCAGCCTGTCAAGAGTCCGATGACCAGCGCCAGCAGTAGCGCAAATAACCCGCCGCTTCTTTTCCCGTGCGCCCGGTGCGTGCCACGCTTCAAGGCATCAGCCCCACCTGACGCAGGCCAGTATCTTCGGGCAATCCAAGCATCAGGTTCATATTCTGGACAGCCTGTCCGGAGGCACCCTTCACCAGGTTGTCGATCACCGACATCACCACCACCGTATCGCGCTCCTGCGGCACGACCACAGACAGCTGACAGCGATTCGCACCCTTGACGGTGCGTGTCTGGGGAAAGACCCCGACGGGCAGCACATCCACGAATGGCTCAGCGCGATAAAAATCCTCGTACAGGGCCTGCAGGCCTTCGGCCGACCCGCGCAACCGCGCAAACAGAGTGGCGTGAATTCCGCGCACTATCGGCAACAGGTGCGGCACAAAAGTCAGCTTCACTGCCTCATTCGCCACGTCGGCAAGACCCTGTTCGATTTCGGGCAGGTGACGATGGCCGGTGACGCCGTAGGCCTTGAAACTTCCGGATGTTTCAGACAGCAGGTTGTCTACCTTTGCCTGCCGGCCTGCGCCGCTTGCACCGGAGGCCGCACTGGCAATCAGCGTTTGCGTATCGACCAGTGCATGCCGCAGCAAAGGAAGGAACCCCAGCTGCACGGCCGTGGGATAACAGCCCGGGCACGCCACAAGCCGGGCACTGGCTATCTGCTCGCGACTCGTCTCGGGCAAGCCGTAAACCGCTTCACCGAGCAACTGGGGGCAGGCATGCGGCTCCCCGTACCATTCGGACCACAGCGCCGCATCGCGAATACGGAAATCGGCTGAGAGATCGACGATGCGCGTGCCTGCGTCGAGCAGCTGCGGCACAAGGTTCATCGCGACATTGTGGGGAGTGGCAAAGAACACGATGTCACAGTCTGCCAGCGCCGCCACATCCGGCTCCCGAAACGCGAGATCGTAGTGCCCCCGAAGGTTGGGATAGAGTTCGTCGACGCGCAGGCCAGCTTCAGCGCGCGAGGTGATGACACTTACCTCCGCGTGTTCATGGGCCGCCAGCAGGCGCAACAATTCCACGCCCGTGTATCCCGTGCCGCCAACGATACCTACCCTGAACATTACCCTGCCCCCTCTGAACGGCCAATGTTATGCAGCAAAAGAGCAGTGGAACTGCCCGCTGCGGGCCACGTAGTATAAAAGTAATGAGAACCAAGATAACTGTTAATATTGGATTTTTACTGACCGCGGGCGTCCCTTGCGCGAACTACTGAGCAAATTTCGCTACCAACTGGCCGACCAACAGGCGTTGCTATCCTATTCGCTGCTGGGCGTGGTGGGTGGCGTTGCGTCCGCTCTGGCCGTACTGGCGTTTGAGCTGGCCATTTTCGAACTGGGCGCTCTCTTGGGCGTAGGCAACAACGCCGACCAGTTCGAGACGCTGCCTCAGTGGATGCTGTTTGCGTTACCTGCAGGGGGAGCGGCACTCCTGGGAGTAGCCTACTCACTGCTGCAGCCCGCCGACCGGGAAACCGGGATTGTACATGTCATCAGCCGCATGCACTCGCACTACAGCGTGCTCCCCCTGCGCAATGCCGTTGTACAGTTTCTGGGCGGCACATTCGCCCTCGCCAGCGGGCAGTCTGGTGGTCGCGAGGGTCCGGGGGTGCATCTCGGCGGCGCCGCCAACAGCCTGCTCGGGCAGTGGCTCGGCCTGCCGCACAACAGCCTGCGGGTGCTGGTCGCCTGCGGCACCGCGGGGGGTATTGCGGCGGTCTTTCATACCCCGATGGCCGGAGTTATTTTCGCCATGGAGGTGATTGTGGCGGAGTATACGGTGATCGGGTTCATACCGGTGATGCTCGCGGCGGTGTCTGCCACCGCAGTGAGCCGCGCGCTCTCGGCCGACAGCGTGCTTTTCAGCCTGCCAACAATCCAGATGAGCTCCCTGCTCGAGTTGCCGTTCATCATGCTGCTCGGGCTCGCCTGCGGTGTCGCTGCCGCAGCATTTATTGGTCTCAGCACACTGGCGGCACGTCTCGCACACTGGCCCGTCGCATTGCGCTTCACACTTGCCGGCTGTGTTACTGGAGGGCTGGCGTTGCTGGTGCCGCAAGTTCTGGGAATGGGCTATGACACACTGGATCTCACGCTGCAGGGAGAGCTGGCACTGGCCACACTCGCGGCAATTGCACTCGGCAAAATTCTCGCCACGGCACTCAGTTGCGGAGTAGGCATGCCCATCGGCCTGATTGGTCCAAATCTTGTCATCGGCGCCTGTATTGGCGCCATGTTCGGCAGCGCCGCGACGGCGATACAACCCGAACTGGCATCGGACCCCACGCTGTATATCGTGATCGGCATGGCCGCCGCCATGGGAGCCGTACTCAACGCCCCGCTGGCCGCGCTGCTGGCCGTTGTGGAGCTGACGCAGACCATCAGCATCGGCATGCCCGCCATGCTCGCAATAGTCACGGCAAGTCTCACCAACAGCGGTATTTTCGGGCAGGAATCGGCGCATCGCAGCGTTCTGCGCCAACTTCAACGCCTGGTGCCGCAGGACCCCATCAACCAGTTGCTGCACCGCGCGAATGTGACTCGCACGATGGACACGCGGGTGGTGCGCGTGCCCGCGTTGCTGCGCGCCGAAGATCTCGAACCGCTGCTGGAGTCCACGCCGGCATGGTGCGTGGTGACGCGTGGCGATGATGACCTGTACCTGGTCGATGGCGCGGAGCTGATAGCCAGTCTGTCACAGATGTCACTTGCAGAACGCGACGCAGAACTGACAGAGACCGGAATCCGGCGCTGGACTATTGCACCAGTATCGATCCGGGCGTCGCTACGCGAGGCCATGGACAGCATGCGCGCCAACACTGCGGAAGCCGTATGCGTCTACGAGCCCAGCCGCATCAGCGGCAAGAATATACTGCACGGTATCATTACCAAGGAAGCGATCGAAAAGTTCACGCTCTCCAGCGTCGGATGAGCGTAATACACAAGCACAGGGGGAGCGCGATGTGTTGTGGTTAAAGGCCCTGCATCTCATTTTTGTCGTCTGCTGGTTCGCCGGGCTGTTCTATCTTCCGCGCATCTTCGTTTATTACGCCGCAAGTGACGAGCCCGTGGTCAAGACCCAGCTGGCACTCATGGCACGCCGCCTGTACCGTTTCGTCACGCCGTTCATGCTGATCGCAATTGCACTGGGGCTGGTCATGCTGGCGGCCAATCCCGGTTACTACCTGCAGGCAGGCTGGATGCACCTCAAGCTCGCGGGCGTTGTATTTCTGGTGATCTATCACTTTCAGTGCGGGCGCTTCGTCACGCGTATCAATGCCGGCGAAGATACGCGAAGCCATGTGTTCTACCGCTTTTTCAATGAGGTTCCGGTCCTGTTCCTCTTCGGGATTGTCCTGCTCGCCGTACTCAAACCTTTCTAGAAGTCTTGGAGAATGTGGGTGCCAAAGCCCATAATGCCACCCTTCGGGGCATCCTGCGGGACTCCCGGACCTAACGCTTGGCAGATGACAGGAGCGCTATGAGCACCTCTGCAGAACTATTTCGACAAGCCTGCGAATACATCCCTGGCGGGGTTAACTCACCGGTGCGGGCGTTCAAGGCGGTTGGCGGCACCCCCATTTTTATCGAGCGCAGCGATGGGCCCTACGTATTCGACTGTCAGGGCAAGCGCTATATCGACTACGTGCTTTCCTGGGGACCGATGTTAATGGGCCACAACCATCCCGCCGTGCGCGAGGCTGTCATTAAGCAGGCCGCGAAAGGGCTCAGTTTCGGCGCACCTACCGAGCTCGAGATCGCGCTGGCCAGACGCCTGTGCGAGTTGGTACCGGGCATGGACCTCGTACGCATGGTGAACTCGGGCACCGAGGCCACCATGAGCGCTATTCGCCTTGCCAGAGGCTACACCGGCCGCGATACCATCGTTAAATTCGAGGGTTGCTACCACGGCCATTCGGACTCCCTGCTGGTAAAGGCCGGTTCCGGTGCCCTGACACTCGGCGTGCCCAGTTCCCCGGGCGTACCGGCGGCGCTGGCAGACCACACAATGACCCTGCCCTACAACGATTCGCAGGCAGTGCGCAACGCATTCAGCGAGCATGGCGAGCAGATCGCCTGCGTTATTGTCGAACCCGTGGCGGGCAATATGAACTGTATTCCACCGGTTCCCGGCTTTCTCGAGACTCTCAGGGAACAGTGCACCGCGAGCGGAGCGCTACTGATCATCGATGAGGTCATGACCGGGTTTCGCTTCGGGCTGCAAGGCGCACAGGGTTTCTATGGGGTCGAGGCGGACATCACTGCACTGGGCAAGGTCATTGGCGGCGGCATGCCGGTGGGCGCCTTTGGCGGCAGGCGCGACATCATGCAACAGATCGCTCCGCTGGGGCCGGTATACCAGGCCGGCACGCTTTCCGGCAACCCGGTGGCGATGGCAGCGGGGCTGGCGACACTGGAAGTGATCAGCGCTCCCGGCTTTTATGAGCCGCTGTTTACCCGCACGCAAGAACTTTGTGCGGGGCTGGAGGCCGCGGCCGCCGCTGCGGGCGTGCCGTTCACGACCAATTGCGCGGGCACCATGTTCGGTGGCTTCTTCACGAGCGAGCCAACGGTGAGCAACTACGCTCAGGTGATGGCCTGCGATACGGCTGCCTTCAACCGGTTTTTCCACCAGATGCTGGAACAGGGCGTATATCTCGCGCCCGCCTCCTATGAGGCGGGGTTCATGTCCAGCGCACACAGCGCAGATGATATCGAGGAGACGGTGGCGGCAGCCAGGAAGGTGTTTGCCAATCTCTGAGACAGGAGCCTACATGGGATTCAGCACACATGGGTTTTAAGACACAACGCGGGCCGTTCCCCGCAACCCGGATGCGCCGCATGCGCGCACAGGGTTTTTCCCGCAGGCTCATGCGCGAGCACGCCCTGTCACCCGCGGACCTGATCTTCCCGGTTTTTGTGCTCGAAGGAGAGCATCAGCGCGAGGCCATCCCTTCCATGCCCGGGATCGAGCGGCTCAGCATTGATCTGCTCGTCTCCCTTGCCGCTGAAGCAAAGGAACTCGGCATCCCTGCACTGGCGTTGTTCCCCGTAGTCAGCCAGGCAAGTAAGAGTCTGGATGCGGAGGAAGCCTGCAACCCGGATGGACTCGTGCAGCGCGCAGTCAAAACCCTGAAAGACGCCCACCCCGAACTGGGGCTTATCACCGATGTCGCGCTGGACCCGTACACCTCGCACGGGCAGGATGGCATCATCGACAAAGCGGGCTATGTCCTGAACGATATCACCAGCGAGGTGCTGGTGCGGCAGGCGCTGTCGCACGCGCAAGCCGGCGCGGACGTTGTCGCACCCTCGGACATGATGGATGGACGTATCGGCGCGATACGCCATGCGCTGGAATCCGGTGGTTTTCACAATACCCTCATCATGGCCTACGCCGCCAAGTACGCTTCCAGCTACTACGGCCCTTTCCGGGAGGCGGTAGGTTCCGCCGGCAACATCAAGGGTGGCGACAAATACAGCTACCAGATGGACCCCGCAAATTCCGATGAGGCGCTGCATGAATGCGCTCTCGATCTCGCGGAGGGTGCCGACATGATCATGGTCAAACCCGGCATGCCCTACCTGGATATCGTGCGCCGGGTAAAAGAGGAACTGCGAGCGCCGACCTTTGCCTATCAGGTCAGCGGGGAGTACGCCATGCATGTTGCGGCCTTTGAGCAGGGATGGCTATCGCGGGAGGCGGTGATGCTGGAGTCGCTTCTGGCCTTCAAGCGGGCGGGCTGTGACGGCATTCTGACCTACTTTGCGCTGGACGCCGCGCGGGCGTTGCAGTGAGCTGACGATGCGCCGGGCGGTTGTCATCGGTAGCCTCCTGCTCTGTATGAGCGCAAGAGCGGCGGCCAGCTGCGAATGTCTGTGGCGCGGTGGTTTTGCCGATGTTCAGGCAGAGGCAGACCTGGTTGTGAGCGCAGAAGTGGTGGCCGGCAAGGGCAACTCGATTGACCTCGCGGTGGAACGGCGCCTGCGCGGAGAGGAACCACGCCAGACAGTGCGCGTTTGGCTCAAGGCGGCAGATTACTGTCGTCCCGAGCCCGAGACTTTCCCGCCTGGCAGCCGCTGGGTGATGGCGTTGGAACGCATCGATCGGCAGATACCGGGCGGCTTCAACCCGAGTACACCCAACATCAGCTACGGCCGCGTGGGCGATTATGCACTGTCCAGTTGCGGGGGATTCTGGCTGAGCCTCGCCGGCAACAGGGTTAGCGGTAATCTGGTAGACGCACCGCGTTGGGATCATGCACCACCCATGAACCCTGTGCTCCTGGACCTTGTGGTGGCCTATATGCAGGGAGAAGTAGGGCGCGAGGCACTGCGCGAGGCCTCCCGGGAGGATCCCGCCCTGCGCGAACTGATTCTGGATACGCGCGCATTCCTGCGCGAGGGCGAGTAGGCGACGGGGCACGGCCACCGCCCGGGGGTATCGCGCCGTGGCGTCACGAACTGCCAAAATAGTGTACTTTCGTCGCACTTTTACAGCCTGCCCGCGACAAAAACCGCCTGAGTACGCTAATATCCCGAGCAAACGATGAAAACAAAAAACAACAGCGCATGCACGGGATGAGACGCTATCTGAGGCGGCTTCAGGACTGGTGGTTCCAGCTCTGCACGGGCCAGTCTGAGCACGGCCCCCTGGACGAGGAACACTACCGTCAGCGAATCCTGGCAATGACCAGTTTCTTCTGGCTGTTCAGCCTCGTCATCATGACGTTCATTGTACCCTTCCTGATCGGACTGACCCCCGAGGGTCGCTTGGCCGCCAACATCCTCTTCGTTGTTAACGGTCTCGGCGTACTCTGCGGCATGCTGGTATTGCGCTATCTGCAGGACAGGGTCACGGCGCTGAATATCCTGTTGTGCATTTTTGCCGGCGGGTTTGCCGCGGCCTGCTTCGTCTTTGGCGGCACCGCTTCACCCACCGTTCCATTGCTGCTACTCGTACCTGTTATGGCGGGCATTGTCGGCAGTATCTCCATCGCCATCCTGTGGAGCGCCCTGGTACTGGCGTTCTGGGCCGGCATGTTCGTGGCCGAGCAGAATGGCTACGCGTTTCTGCAGATTATCAAACCCGATAACTACACTATTGCCATGCTCAACGCCTATTTTGCGATGGGCATCTCCGTGGTCAGCGTGATCCTGATCTACGCCGAGATGAACAAATCGCTGCGGCACAACCTGCAGGAGTCCAACCGGGAACTCGCGCACCTCTCGTCCCACGATCAGCTCACACGGCTGCCCAACCGCCGCTTCTATGACCAACGCATGGATCTGGCACTGCGCCGCGCGTCTGACCGCCAGAGCATGGCGGCGCTGCTGATTCTGGATCTGAACGATTTCAAGAAGATCAACGACACCTACGGCCACGGCACGGGCGACAAATTACTGGTAACGGTTGCGGAGCGAATTCAGGCCACGTTGCGGGAAACCGATCTGGTTGCCCGCCTCGGCGGCGATGAGTTCGCGGCAGTTCTCGAAGACGTGCGCTCCACCGAACAGGTCACCCGGATCGCCCACAAGCTCTCCCAGGCTATTGAGCAACCGGTATCGGTACGCCAGCTACAGCTGCAGTTCAGCGCCAGCATCGGGGTGGCAATTTTTCCGCTGGATGGACGCCAGAAAGCGGAACTGGAGGAAAAAGCCGACAAGGCCATGTACCAGGCAAAAAAGCGTGGCATTCCGGTCGCCCTCTCCACGCTGGAGGCCGACAACGTCCTGCATCCGGTGCGACATCGCCAGGAATTGTGAAACCTCTCAGCGCCGCCAGATGACTCGGCGCGGGCGCGCTCCCACGATCAGATCCATCAGTTCACCGAGCATCATCAGGGACAAGCCCCAGATACGCCTGCCCTGATAGCGGTAGCAGGGCATATTGAATTTTGCACCGCGATATTCCCATACCATCTGCTCGCGATTGTCCTCGTCCATGAGGAATTCCAGCGGCACCCAGATCACTTCAGCGACTTCATGGTTCAGGCGAAAGCTCACCTCGCGCTCAAGCCTGAAGACAAACGGGGTAACAACCAGCCCCAGTCCCCGGTGCGGGCTGGCAGTGATCTCCGACAGGCGGCCAATGCAGCGATCGTCTTCCGTAATCGACAGCCCCACCTCCTCCTCGGTCTCGCGCAGGGCTACCGCGAATCCATTGGCGTCCGTTCTGTCCATACGGCCGCCGGGGAACGCCATATGGCCCGACCAAGGATCGCCAGCACGCTCGGCCCGCTTGATCATGAGTATGTGCAGCTCACCGTCGCGTACTTGCAGTATCATGGCCACTGCAGAGCGCTTTCTGAATCTGCGCAGGCGTTTCCTGCGCGGGGAGTGCGCTTCAAGGCGGGTTTCGATCAGTTGCAGAAGCGCGACAGACACAGGCCCTGTTTTTCCTTTTCGCGTATGAGATTACCGATTAAGCCAGCCGCCGGTGCATGAGACAAGCCGCCGGCCCGCACAATGACGACACCAGACTATGCCGGACCAACAAATCAGCCAACAAACGCTCTTTCAGCTCACCGGCGTGAGCCTGGTGTATCGCGCGCAGCGGGCGATCTGCGCCATCGACTGGCACGTCAGCGCGGGCGAGCAGTGGGCCTGCCTCGGCCCAAACGGCGCGGGCAAGACCAGCCTCGCGCGTGTCATCAGCGGGCAGGCCCGGCACTTCTCGGGCGAGTTGGCCCGCTCGGAACAGCTGCGGGAGAAGGGCATTGCCTATGTATGCTTCGAGCAGGCAAAGGCCCTGTGTGAGCGTGATCGCAAGCTGGATGATTCCGAATTTCGTGCCGATGCCAGCGATCCGGGCACCACAGTACAGCAGCTCCTGCTGAGCGGACATCGGGCCGATGCGCGGTTCCGGCACTGGGTGGAGCGTCTGGGCCTGCAACATCTGCTCACGCGCGGCCTGCGCCGCATCTCCACCGGCGAAATGCGCAAAAGCCTGCTGGCGGCAGCCATCCTGCAGCAACCGGCACTGCTGATCCTCGACAACCCGCTGGACGGGCTCGACCTCGCCATGCAGGAGGAGATGCGCGAAATCATCGCGGAACTGCTCAGCAGCGGGCAGAACATTCTACTGCTGTGTCGCCAGATTGAGGATATTCCCGAGCAGATTTCCCACGTGCTGGTGCTTGAAAATGGCAGGGTGCTGCGCAGTGGGCCGCGTCGGGCGGTGCTGACAGATGCGCAAGTGCGGGAACTGATGGACCCTCCCATGCCCGCGCTGTCTACCCTGCCTCCGCCAGCCTCACGCCCCTACACGCTGCCGGAGTCAGAGCCGCTCATCCGGCTGCGTGATGTATCGGTCAGCTACCCCGGGGTGAACGTGCTCGAGGGCGTGAACTGGACCCTGGAACGCGGCAGGCATTGCTGCATTGCCGGGCCCAACGGTTGCGGCAAGACCACACTTTTAAGCCTTATCACTGGCGACAATCACAAGGCCTACGGGCAGGACATTACGCTGTTCGGTGTGCGCAGGGGTTCCGGCGAGAGCGTGTGGGACATCAAGCAGAAGTTTGGCCAGGTTGATACGCAACTGCATCTGGGCTTCGCGCGCGGCATGTCGGTGACGGAGGTGGTGCTGTCGGGCTTCTTTGACAGCGTGGGCCTTTACGACAACTGGGGGGATGCCCAGCGCGAGCGGGCGCTGCAATGGCTGGCCGCGCTCGGCCTGTCTGAACATCGCCAGCAGGGCTTCGATGCGCTTTCTTTCGGGCTGCAACGCATGGTGCTACTGGCGCGGGCGATGGTGAAATCGCCCGCGATACTGTTACTGGATGAACCCACCCTGGGGCTCGATGGCTATCACCGCCGGCTGATCCTGCGGGCCATCGACCACATCGCCGACAATAGCGATACCCAGATCATTTTTGTCAGCCATTCACCGGGCGACAGGCCCCGCTGCATTAATCAGCATCTGCGGTTCGAGCCGCAAGAAACCGGCTTCGAGGTGATCTGCGAGAACCTGCCCCGAGCACAGCACCACCCGGGCTAGCGGAGGTAGGACCTGAGTTCATCACACGCGGCGCCTCCCCGACAGTACAGCAGGCCGCGCTCCGCGGTGGCACGCGCGCGCGCCGGATCGCCGCTGCTTGCGTGAGTTCTCGCCATTGCGAGATAGACCTCGGCATTGTTTGGGGCAATTCGCTGAGCCCGTTCAAGCAGCGTGAGCGCCTGTTCATAGTCCCCGCGTGCTGCGGCGGTTTCAGCCTTCTCTAGCAGGGGCTTGTAGGCCGCCGCCACGCCGGGATCCCGGGCGGGCGGCGCTTCCGGAGCCGGCGCCGGGCCCGGAGCGGCGGGCTCGGGCTGCGAAGTTTCCACCGGCGCAGGCGGCTCAGGGGCGGAGCCTGGCAGAGTGTATACAGCACAGCCCACCATAGGAAACAGCAGCCCGGTGAGCAGCGTCAGGCGCAGTGCGAGGCGGTAATACATAATCAATTATCCCCTTTGAATAAACGCCGGAACCAGTCGCCAATGCTGCCCGGTCGCGTTTGCTGTCGTGCGCAGTCGGTGCGCTGCTCGGGAGCTGATCCCGCAATAAAGGGCAGCAACCGCGCATGCGGGCAGCCCTCTCCCGTGCGATACCCGTTGCTGGCATCGATCATCACCAGTTCAATGCCGTCGGGCGGCCGGTATTCCAGCGGCTGGCGGCTGGCTCTTGACATGAAATCCGCCCACACTTTCAACGCGCCGCTCGCGCCGGTTAAACCGGTGGCGCTGTTGTCGTCGCGCCCAATCCAGCTCACCGCCACGAGATCACCGGAGAATCCCGCGAACCAGGAGTCACGGCCGTCATTGGTGGTGCCCGTTTTCCCGGCGACGATGAAATCCTGGGGCAGATAGCGGTACACGCCCTTGCCACTGCCGGAGCGCACCACCTCCTGCAGCGCAAACTGCAGCAGGTAGGTAGCCTGCAGACTGGCAGTGCGCTCATACTCGGTGAGGTAGCGGGATAGTATCTCGCCCTGTGCGTCGGCGACATTGCGAATACTGCGCAGCGGCAAGCGATAGCCGCCGGCCGCGATAGACTGGTACAGGGTCGCCATGGCCAGCGGCGAATACTCTCCGGCGCCGAGGGTCAGCGCCGGCACGGCAGTCACCCCGTCGGTGACCCCCAGTCGGGCCAGCGTCCCGACAAGGGTATCCAGCCCCAGTGCCAGCCCCAGGCGCGCCGTGGCCAGGTTGTAGGAATTGGCCAGGGCAGCGTAGAGAGGCACTTCACCGTGCGCGGTGCGATCAAAATTACGTGGCTCCCAGACCCGCCCGCCGCTGAGCTCCTGCGTGAACGGTGCGTCCAGGAGGCGGCTGGCGAGCGTATATTGCCGCGGCCGCTCCAGTGCCGCGAGATAGATCGCCGGTTTCAGCAGCGAACCCGCTGGCCTGCGCGCATCCAGGGCACGGTTGAAGCCGGCGTAGCGCGAATGCCGACCACCCACCAGGGCCGCCACCTCGCCGGTGTCCAGCCGCGTGACCACGGTAGCAGTTTCCAGTTTACCGCCGGTATCGATCTGCTCGAGAATACGGGTGGTGCTGGCCTCGAGTTGCCGCTGCAACAGCGGGTCGAAGGTAGTGAAGATACTGAGGCCCTGTGTCGCGAGGTCCTCCTCCCGATACTCCATCTGTAACTGCCTGCGCACCAGATCAAGAAATGCCGGATACGACAAACGCATTTGCTGCCGGCTGTTCAACCCCAGCGGCATGGCGCGCGCAATGCGCGCGTGCTCGGCGGAAATCACCGCCTCCTCCGCCATCACATCGAGTACAAGATTGCGTCGCTCAAGCGCGCGCTCGGGGTTGCGCAGGGGGTTGTAAAGCGAAGGCCCCTTGACCATGCCGATGAGCAGCGCCTGCTGCTGCAGGCCGAGTTGCTCCAGTGGCGTATCGAAATAGTGCCGCGCCGCCAGCGCGAAGCCGTGAATGGCCCGGGGACCCTCCTGTCCGAGATAGATCTCGTTCACATAGCTTTCGAGAATCTGGTCTTTCGGATAGTGCAGCTCCAGCAGCACCGCCATGATCAGTTCGCGCAGTTTGCGAATAATAGTACGTTCGGGTGTGAGGTAGTAATTCTTGACCAGTTGCTGGGTAATCGTGCTGCCGCCTGCAACCACCTGGCCGGAGCGCAGATTACTCAACGCCGCACGCGCTATACCCGTCACTGAAAACCCGTGGTGCGTGTCGAAGCTGCGGTCTTCCACCGCCTTGAGCCCGGCCAGCAGCGTGTCCGGCACATCTTCGAGGCGCACCAGTACGCGGTCTTCGCCGTGCCTGGGATAGATGCCGCCGATCTGCAGCGGATCCAGACGCATGAGGTCGAGACGCTTGCCGGCCGCCTCCAGAGTGCTCACGCGCGAGCCATTGAACTCCAGAAGCACGCGCTGTGAGCGCTCCCGTTCTTCGGGAAAATCAAAACCGCGGGTAAAAACCTCCAGGCGATTGCGATAATGGGCGAACTGGCCCGGTGCACGAATCGCGCTGACCTTGCGATAGCCCAGAAGTTGCAATTCGTGGGCCAGGTCATCGCCGCTCAGGCGTGCCCCGGCAAACAATTCCAGCGGCCGCGCGTACACCTTGGCCGGCAGCTCCCACATTTTGTCGGCGAAAGTCGCGGTAATGCGCGCATCCAGATACACCATCCAGCCCAGCACCACCACCAGGATAGTCAGACAGAGTTTTAAGAGGATGCTGCGTACACGGGTCATGGAGCGCGAGTGTACACCACCCCCTGCGCCGGCGGCATCGCTGCCGGCCTGTGATCTGCTTCTCAGGCGAGCGTCGGGTGCTTTCCATCGTGCGGCGAATCCGGATAATGGGTCGCTTCCGCAAAAAAATGGATTACGGCAGCATGAAGAAGTACAAAGCGTATGGCATCGGCGCAGCACTGGTAGACACCGAGATCAAGGTGGAGGATCGGGAGCTTGCCGGCATGAGTGTCGAAAAAGGCCTGATGACCCTGGTCGATCAGCAACGCCAGGGCGAATTGCTGGCACAGCTCGAGGGACACCTGGTCAAGGCAAATCACGCCAGCGGCGGAAGCGCCGGCAACTCGATGATCGCCACGGCCCAGTTTGGCGGGCGCACATTCATGTCCTGCAAGGTAGCCGCCGACAACGACGGCGATATCTACCTGTCCGACCTGGAAGCGGCAGGCGTGGATCACTGCCTGAACGGTTCGCGGGAAGCGGGTATCACAGGCAAGTGCCTGGTGCTGATCACGCCGGATGCAGAGCGCAGCATGAATACCTACCTGGGTATCAGTGAGACCCTGTCTGTACAGGAGCTCGATGCCGACGCCATCGCCGCATCGGAATACCTGTATATCGAGGGCTATCTGGTCACCTCGCCGACTGGCCGCGCCGCGGCGATTAAAGCACGCGAGATCGCCGAATCCGCCGGCGTGCGCACCTCGCTGAGCTTTTCCGACCCCGGCATGGTGGAATTTTTCCGGGACGGCCTGTGCGAGATGATTGGCGAGCGCGTCAATCTGGTGTTCTGCAACCGGGATGAAGCATTGACCTGGGCCGACAGCGACAATCTGGACGATGCCATCAGCGCACTCAAACAGGTGGCGGATACCTTCGTCATCACCCTGGGCGGCGATGGCGCACTCACCTTCGACGGCGAGGAGCTCGCCGAAATTCCCCCACACCGCGTCGAAGCGGTGGACACCAACGGCGCCGGGGACATGTTCGCCGGGGCGTTCCTGTATGCCATAACCCGCGGGGAAGATTTTCCCACCGCGGGTCGCTTTGCCAGCCTGGCT
>TARA_R110000823_G_scaffold245599_5_pt1 | contig 20035 bp, 23 predicted proteins | sample TARA_R110000823 | Tara Oceans TARA_R110000823 (sample SAMEA4397722) | marine metagenome | biome: Polar Biome; feature: [DCM] deep chlorophyll maximum layer (ENVO:01000326); material: water (ENVO:00002006), including particulate matter (ENVO:01000060) such as... | depth 20 m | reverse complement strand
GCCCGATCAGCGACGGGACCGACAGGAAGAACAGGAGCGCGGACAAGAGCATGCCCATCGGCCAATCACCGGGCTCTACCGCGGGCGCGGCGCAGGTCTCGGAGAACCTGTATTTCCTCGACCGTCTTGGCACCTGCAAACTCGGTTTCAGCTTGCGCACGGAGCGTCGCCAGACGTTCGGCTTCCATATCCTGCATCGTCTCCCGGATCGCGGCTTCGCGCTCTGCGGCGATGACTTCGGCGGGGGCGCGTTTTGGCAGTGTGAACGCCTCGTCAATCGTGATTTCGCCGGTCGCGGCATCCAGAACCCTGCGCATCACATATACCTCAGCCGCATTTCGCCCGCGTCGAAACTCCCGGCTGTCAGGGTGAGCCGCAAATTGTCCAATTCGCCTGCCAGAGCAACGCGCCCGCCCCCGGTGTATCCTAGGCTTTGAGTTGTTCCGACAGTCTGCGAAATCCAGATATTCCCTGAGAACCTTTTTAGTTTGATGCTGCCATGCAGAAAATTTCCAGCGGAGTTCAAAAAGGTAATCATTCCGGCTGTAGACGACCGCGAGGTGGTGGTAATGCTAACTGCAGACACATAGCCTGTAGTTGTTGGAGTGCCACCAGTGCCAATCTGTAATAAAAGGTCTCCGTTCGAATTTCCCGAGACGCCATCAAGCCAGACCTCGATGTCAGTTACCCCCGCCGGAATGGACGTGACATCAATTGCCGTGCCTGACGTGGTGGCAACAGGTGTGGTTTCGGTCCACGACGGCAAATCACCCGATGCCCACTTCGTCCCGTCAGACACAAGCGCCGTCCCGGCGACCCCGACCGGAATGCGATCGAACCCCGTCCCCGCCGCATTGCGCTGGAGCAGGTCGCCTGCCGCGTCTGAGCCGACGTTAATCAGCGGGGATATAAGCGTCTTGTTGGGCAGCGTCTGAGCGTCGGTCGTGCCGACGATATCGCCGGTTGGCAGCAACTTGACGCTGTCCTTGATCAGCTTGCCGGTTGTGCCGTTAAATACGGGAACCGCGTCTGCGGTAGCCGATGCCGGGCCAGCAATCTTCCCCTCAACCTGATCAAATCTCGCTGCATCGGTCGAAGTTGTAGCCGCGGCTACATTCGTAATCCGGTTGCCGCCCATCTTGAGGTCGGAAGTCATGGGGGCCGACCCGTCCCGTGGGAGACTGCCCGTCAACGCTTCGGCAATGTCCTCAAGGGGCGGATTGTGCTGCTCCACCCTGATCGTTTCGCCGGACACAGCGCGATATGACGGCGGAAGCTGATAAACGCCTGATATTCTTGGCATTTTGATTCCTCATTGATTTTGGGGATGCAGGGGATTATCTTGGGGCGATGGATATAATCACGGTCGCCTCAGGCGCGCTCATCGCAAACGGGTTAACGTTTGGGCTGATATGGCAACTGCGAAAGCTCGATCAGCAAGAACCCAACCACAAGGCCGGGGACTTGGTTATCCTGATCGCAATCGGCGGAATTATAGCCCTAATCGGGATCGTAGCTCAGCGGACATATACGGCGCAGAAGCAAAGCCAGACGCATTCAGCGCCTTTTGCAGACCCTGCCCCGCAACAGGGTTGACCGGATTTCTCGCCAAAGCGTCGACCACAGAACCAAGCGCCTGCTGACCTCCACCTTCGCGGCTGAGATATTCTGCTAGTTCGGCCTTCACGTTGTCCGACAGTCGACCAACTGATGCGGTGTCCGACCCGAGAATGCGCTGGCCAGCCTGACGCACGGTATTGATCGGTTGCAGGCTTCTGACGGCCCCCGGCGTGATCTCTTCCGCGATAAGCGCATCAATCACCTGACGGGGCTGCGTTGCGCTATTCCCGGCAACCCGTGCGCGAAGCCCCAGCGCCGCGCCCGCCTGATCAACCTGCTCACTGATCGCGGGCCATTCATCACCGAAAAGCGCCTGCATTTTCTGCTGGGCGTTCGGGCTGGAAAGTTCTGAGTAAAGCCGCAGGGCCTGACGCGCGTCGATATTCTGATCAGACGCCACGGCCCGGACGTTTCCCATAATATGCTCTACCTGGCCAAGGACACCCTCTCGCATGGACCGAAGTTCGGCGGGGGTGGCATCAGCGATGCTCTCGGCAACTTCCTCCACGGTCGTCTGCGGGCGCAGAAGCGCCTGCCCTGCCTGAACCGCTCCACGCTGGCGGATATCCGACGATGCCGCTGCCAGTGCCTCGCCATACTCCGGAACGGCGTCCTTTACCGCAGTGCGCAGGTCGCGCGCGATCCGGGAGGCAAAGGCTCCGTCGCTGGACATACGACCCGTCACGGCGTCCTTGCCGTCAGAAGCGATTTCATCAAAAGCGCGCTTGATGTAGTCGATCTGCATCACGTTCGGCATTTCCTGAAAAACGACCGATCCGTCATCGCCAATCTGCGCCATGATCTGTGCATTTGGCAGCCCGTCATACTGCATCCGCTCGGATGCCTTGGCGATTGCCGCCTGTGCCTTTCCGCCGGGGATGCGCTGCAGGATAGCCTCGATCTCGCGGCCCTGATCTGACGCATAATCAATTGGCGTATCATAGGCGCGCTGATACAGAGGATTGATCTGGCCACGCGCGCTGTTACCCATGGCGCGCTGTGCCGCGACCGGGGGCATCCGTGGTCCCTGCCTGTTGCCGCTCAGGGCGTCGACAACGCCATTATATGCGGTCCCCGCCCTGTCATCTACCCGCTGGCGGGCGATAGCCGCACCGGGGGCCGGATTTCGCATTGTCGCGTCCAGGGCACCGCTCAGGTTGGGTGAAGCATCTGCCAGCATTGCGCCGGGGCCAGCGCGGGTCAGCGCATCCCGCATGGACGCGGTATCACCGTCTCCGACCAGTCGGCTGATGACGCGGCCTGCATCCGCAGAGATACCGGCGTCCTGCCCGACCTGCTTTCCGAGATTTGTTGCGCGGCGCGCTCCCTGCAAGGCAGACACACCCTGCCTGCCCAAAGCGGCAACGCCCGGAACCGCAATTCCGATACCGCCACCGATCAGCGCCCCGGCCCCGGCCTGACGGGTTCGGTCTTCGAGGCCTTCGCCACTGCCGAATCCGTAACCAGCGCCCTCACCGGCACCGATTGCCATCCCGCGCCCGACATTGCCCAACAAATTTGGTCCGGCTCCCAGACCCATGGTTGCGACCCCGACGCCAAGACCGCCCGCAAGCTGCCCCGCACCAAACGGGACCGGCTCAGCTTCCCTGAGGTCAGAGACAGAACCCCGCAGGCGGTCGAGTTCTTCGTCGTAATCACGGCCCCTGAAAATGCTGTTGCCCCGCGCAACCAGTTCGTCGGCAAGGCCGAAGGTCGCCGTATCCATCGCGCCGATATATCCGGCCTTGAGCTTCTGGCCCAATTCTCCCGCCGCCTCCCGATTGACGCTAACGCCGCCCTGAGGCTCGGCTGGGAATCCCATGCTGTCAGTCCTCGCGCGCTGTTGCGCTTGGGCAATTCTGATCCGGCGGGCACGTTCTTCTGGTGTCATTGGATAATTCCCAACGCTCTCTCAAGCGCGACCTTCTGCGCTTCGTTCAGGGTGCTAAAATCCACCATCGCAGCTTCGGCAGGACTCATCGCCGATATCTGGTCCGGCGTCATTTGGGTCGCGTCCGGCTGAGGTTGCCCGGCGGAGCCGGGTTGACCCGCGCCCGCCTCAGGCGCGCCAGGTGACTTGAAGCCTTCCAGCGGGTTAGATCGGCTTTGCAATTCCGCAAATGCTTGGGCACGATCAATCTCACCGGCGCGAAGGCGCTGAACAATCTCCGCGCCCTGTGCGTCGTATTGAGCGATAGCCCTCATGGTGCCGATAATTGCCTGGTTGCCGCCCGGCTGGTTGATGATCCGGGGAAGCGACTGTTTAAACAGTTCCAGATCGGCATCAGACATAGGACCGGAACCCGGCTGGCGCTGCTCAGGCACAAGAGAGTTGATGAGCGCCTGTGCGGCCTGAATTTCGCTGAGGCCTTCCGTGTTGATGCCCCATTCGCCCGCTGCTTGCCGCAACAGGCCACCTGCACCGCTGGGGCTATTGGCGAGAGAATTTTCGAGCTGGTCAATGCGCCCCAGATTGCGCTGCGCCGCGATGCCAGATTCCGAAATGGTCCCCAGCAGTGCAGCGTCACCTTTCGCGAAGGCTTCGCCGAATTTATCGTCACCCATGTTGTTGTTGACGGTCACGCCGCCGCCGCCGACCTGGCTGACCTTCCCGTCCGGTCCTTTCTGATAGGACCCCGATGGCAGGCCCATAGCCTCCGCCTCTTGCGGCGAAAGCGGCTGATAGCCGGGGTCCGCCGTGCGGAAGTCGCCAATGGACTGCGGCCCCTCCGGCGTCATCTGGACAAGCTGACCGTTGATTTCTTCGATGCCCGCCCACGGGTCAGCCACGGGATTCCGCATCGCATCCAGCTCAAGTTGCGATTTCTCCAAGCCCATCTGATAGGCCGGGTCAGACTGACGCAAATCCTGCTCATAGGCCGCGTTCTGGCGGGCCATCTGCTGGCCCATCAGCGCCTGAATCACCGGGCCGTATTTCTTCGCAACCCATGGGTCGGACATGCCCTGAGCTAAGGCCGCAATCACGCCGGGGTCTTGCCGGGGTTGTGGAGCATAGCCACCGGGCGTCGACCCACCGCCGCCGCCGCCAAGGTATCTGGCCTCACGGCTTGCGCGATAGGTTTCAGACGGACGCAGGAAGTCGTTCACGATAGCCGCAGCGGCTGTGCCGGTATCAGGTGCGGCAAATATCTTCTGCGCGGCTTCGGATTCCGGCCCCTGCAATTCATACATCAGGAAATCAAGCTGCGTGTCCATGTCGGACACCGGCTTATTGCGCTGCGAGGCAAATGTTTCCAGCGCACGACGCCGCGGGCCGGTCCACTGCGACAGGCCAAAGCCACCGCGCGACCCTTCTACAAGCGGGTTGACCTCGTTGATACCGGGGTCAAGCCCGCTTTCGTCCTGAAAGTTGAGAACAAAGGCGTCCGCGATATGCTCGGGTAGCCCACGCTGCACCAACCCGGAGCGAATATCACCGCCGCCAACCGGAGAAGTCGGTTCGGTGGAATATGGGAGCGGAGCGGGACCGGCATCGTTCGCCACTCCACCGCCGCCAATCAGGCTGGCCAGAACAGGGTTGTTCTGAATATAGGCGTCCGCGCCCGCCATGCCCTCGGTTTCGGCCTTGTCGGTCCTGCGCTCACGCAATACGCCACCAAGAGCGTCGACAACACGGGTCGCGCCCTGCATCCAGTTGCCAACGGGCGATGTGTCCCCCATGCGGCCCTGAGCGGCTGCCACAAGCTCGCGCTGGCGCTCCACTTGGTCAGGGGTCATCTTGCGGCCACCTTGGCCCCAGACGAACGGGCTGTGCTGTCCCTGCATCACGCCACCTTCTCATAATCCACGGCCATGTAGCCGTTGGGCATCGTTACCGCTGCTTCCGGCACATCCTGCGCCATCACGCCCATCTGCACCGGCCCGCCCCAGACATAGCGGTAGGTATAGACGGGAACGCCATCATCCGTGGAACCCACGCGCCTGATGTCAGTTTTCAGCCTGCGGTCAGACCACGGGATTGCGCCGACACCGGCTGACGCCAGACCAAAAAGCCCGCCCATCATGTTCTGCTTGTTGGATACGTCAGCGCGGTATTTGTCCTGAACCAAGCCCGTGTAATCAACACCGGCAACACCCGTTTGCGGAGTCGCCCCGCTCATCTGTGCCGGGTTGCTGACCTGCGACCCCGACAACAGGGCCGTGATCTCGTTGATCGGCTGGTTTCGTTCCGCCATCGCTTCGCTGAACGCCTGACTGCGGCCCGTAAGCGCAAGCTGGTTCATCTGATCCGTGTTGGCATCTGTCAGACGGGACATTTCAGCGTTCCACGCCGCCGACCCTTCGCGGATGCCCTTGTTTGCCAGTATCGACCGCAGGGAATCCTCATTCTGTCCCTGCTGTTGCAGGATGCGAGGTGATGCCAGATCATAGGCCCACTGCTCAGCATCGCCGTTTTCGAAGCTGAACGGTTCGTTCAGATAGTCCTTGAGGAACGACGATTGTTCGTTCGCGATCCCGGCAATGTTGCCCTCAGCGGCCTGCGTCTGGTCGAAGATGGCCTGCTGTTCGGGCGAAAGTGTCGTCGTCTGCGTATATTGCGGCGTCGAAACAAGATTGCCCTGACTGTCGGTAAAACTGTTTGTCCCGGTTTCCTCGTAACCAATTGACCCCCAAGGGTTATTTTGGTTAACCATGTTGAGTTGTTGCTCAGTGATGGCGGTATCGCGATTCATCCCGGACTGCGCACGTGCCGTCTCATACGGCGACGGGGGGCTTGGTGTTTTCATCTGAAACGATACTCCTGTTGCAGAACGCCGATCACGATGCCGTCCCGACCTTTGCCAAACTTATTTCGCAGCAGGCCTTCGCGCTGCCCGCCAAGCCGCTCCGCCAGTCTTGCGACCGCCTCTTGCTCTGTCGTGAATTCAACTCGTTCGCAGCCAAGCTGGTCGAAAGCGTATTCCCCAGCCGCCCTGAAAAACGCCCGCGTCCAGCCTTTTCCGGCTACCGTTGCCTCGATGCTGGACCCGATAAAGCAGTTGAACACCGCTCCGGCGGCAATCTCCCCGTCGCGCTCGATCCCCAGGCACGTGAACGGGGGGATAATCTCCCTGCCCATCCGCGCTTCCACAAATTGGGCAACGCGGATGTCCGTGACAATCACGTCACGACTTCCGCAACCGAATAGGTCAGGTCAATGCGGATAATCTCAGCATCAAGCGGAACGACGTTACCGCTTGTTATCTGGACGCCGACCGCCACGTCATGGCCGGAACCACCGATTGAAAACCAATCGCCGGAAACAACGGTTCCGGGAACGGCATCCCATATGTCAGTGCCCCATATCCCCGCATCCCACACGCTTCCAGAAGGTGTGACCGAGACGGCGGGCGCGCTCGGGAAGTTTACCCTGTAGTTGACCTGACCTGAAAGACGCTCAGTAACCGGAACGGCTGAGCGAATGATTGCCCTCGCCACTTTCATCACCTTAAGGCTTGCGGGCGCGCCAAGATCATCAAACAGCGGCAGAACCTTGCCGACATACTGGATGCCCTCATCTGCACCCGTGACCCAACCCTGACGCACCGCCCCGTCGCGCGATCCGAAGATCAGGCGACCCTGAAAGGACTCAAAGGCTGTCACATCCCAATTCGTAAACGTTGCCCATTTTCCCGTGTTGGAATTGGCAACGAACAAGACCGGGGAGGCCCCAGCGGGGGTCGGGGGTGCAACAAGAACCATCTGCCCTTCCGCCCAGACCTGACACCGCCAGTCGTCCTGCCCGCGCTCCTGCACGGCCTGCGCCCAGTCATCCTCTATGGGATAGCTGACGGCCCCCTGGCCAAGTGCCGCATAATCAAGACGGGATGCCGTGGCCAGACTGATGAACCCAACCGTGGTTGCAATGACGATATCACCGCCCGCGCGGATGAACGCCTTTTTCCCCATCGGAATGCCGATCCGGTATTCGCTAACCTTCGTCCACCCCTGGTCCGGGTCCGGGGAAAGCCCCTGATAGGCCGCAACCTCGCCTTCTGTGGTGGTGAACACGCACTGCTCTGACAGACCACCGGAGCCGCCGCTGGCAAGGCTCCACGCCTGCCCCCAGAGCAAAGACCCGCCCCGCGTGAATATCCCGCCCATCGGGAAAAGCGTCAGTTCGCCCCCGATCTGATCGACCGGCAGATACCAGGCGTTCAGGCTGTCCCGCTCGATGAACCATATCCGCTGCTTGTATACCCACACGAACGACAGGTCAGCGGTCGTTTGGGTGTATCCGGCGGGGAATGTGATCGTCGTCGCCCCGAAGGTGGACCCGTCATAGACGAATGCGGGGTCCTCACCATTCACCCCAACAAGGAAGTTGCCGCCCGCCGTGGAGAACTGGACCGTGACCCAATCCCCCGAGGTCTGACCCGTGAGCACGTCCGGCCCCGAAAATGTGTTGGGATCGGAAACGGTCGTAATGTCGCGAATGCCATTGGCATTGCCCGCGAAAATCTGCTTGGTCAGGCCGGAAATATAGCTGAAGACCGATTTGACCGGCACATCCACTTGTATGGATGCCCAGCGTTGCATCCCGCGCCGCAACACCACACCCGTTGCCGTGGGAAACATATCCTCCAGAACAGCCGCGCCCGGAGGGGCATCCGGCGTTCGGGCGATAGCAAGGTTTCGGTTGCTGACCAGACCACCTGTGGGGGCAGGAAAGCTGGCTACAATCGCGCGGCGCGGCTTCTGCTTGCGGGTCGGCATTCTCACCTGATCGCCCTGCCATTATAAGCGTGTCGCCCATTGGAAAGGCGATGGCGTGACGCCGTTCCGATCACCCGCGCGCCCCTGTCCCGCGTCTGCGCCTGTGACAGTGCTGTTTCATAGGTCTGCATTGCCTCGGCGTAGGGCATGTCCTTCTGGTCAAGCCAGCGCCAGATCAGGCCAAGCGTCAGAAGCCTGTCGTCCAGAACGAACGTATCGTCGTCGGCTGTGAACGTGCTTTTCGGGACGCCATTCACATCGCGCGCCCACGCATTGCTGATATAGGGATATTGCGCAGTGCCATTGGGGGCCGGGTAGAACTGAAACTCATCGCCGATGATGATCCATCCGCCGGGGGAGACGATGCTATATGCGCCCGCCTTGAACCGCATCCACTCGTTTACAGTGTCGAAGGGATGATATCCCCAGAACCACGATGCCGCGTCATCAACATCAGATGCCAGGACCATGCGGTCATAATCAGACGGCAGGGGATAGGCAAAAGACCCGTCCCCCACCACCTGATGCACCTTCGTCAGCGCGCGCCAGTCGTGGCTCAGGGCAATATCTGCCGCAACATCGTTCACAAGATCAGCCATTTCCACGGCAATCATATCGGTAGAGGTGAAGACCTCCTGAACCACGACGCCGGTGACGCGAAGAATGGCCGATTTGATTGCCGGAAGGATCATGGCCTAGCCCTCCAATTCGGACAGCATATCGCGCAATGTCGATATCGACGGATTGCCGCGCGGACGCGACCCACTGACCTTCTCGATCCGGTCCTTCAGGTCGATCTTTTCGCTATCGGACGCCGGTTCTGCATCAGCATATTCCGGCTGGTCGGCATCGGCGGCGGCGACAATCGCATCAACCTCTTCGGGTGCCGGGGTGGTGTCGGGAATGAGCGCCTTGAGACGGTTGATTTCGGCCTGCATGGCTTCGATGCTGGTTGCGTTCTTGTCCGTGTCCCGGCGCGTCTGGTCTTCCATATAACGCGCGGCCATGGCCTTGAGCGAGTTGGCGTTCATGCCGAGAGACTTGACGTTCGGGCCATCCAGTGTGTGCAGGGCTTCGACGGAATAGATCTTGAGCGCCCGGCAGACGGATAGCTGCGACGGCGTGATGCCGTAGTCCGAAAGAGCCTCAAGGGCGGTGCCGCCTGCAACCTGATCGCCGCCGGTCATAAAGGCGCGATACTGGTCAGAGAATTGCTCAGCATAGGTGATCGTGCGCGTTCCAACCTTGCGATACATGGAATCGACCGGGACAACCGGCGCGTAATTCCGGTCACCCGCGAACCGGAGGTCGACAACCTCCATGGGCGACCCATAGATGGGCTTTCCGGCCTCTTCGGACTGAGCGACGTTCAACGGCGTGATGACCTTGAAGTAAGGGGTCACGCCGTGGTTCTGGGCCTCGAAGGGCAGGCGCACACTGTCCGGCAGGCTGGGGGAATGAATTTCTGTCATGGTGTTTTATCCTTGTCTGAGAAGGGGATGAGGCGACCGAAGCCGCCCCATCAATTGCTTAGGTCGGGACGGCGTTGAACGCGCCCTGACGGACGTGGATGTATTCGCCGGAGGTGACGGCAACCCCCGGTTGGGTGTAGTAACCGCCAGCCCCGGTCGCGACGGTGTTCGCCGGATAGGTCAAGGTGACCTGCGTTCCCGTGGTCGACGTTGCCGCGATATTTGCGGAGGCCTGGACGAAAACGTAGGTGCCGCCGTCTGACCCGGTAACGCGGGTGCCCAGAGGATAGGACGGCGACGTTGCGGAAAAGCCATCGTAAAAGGCAGTGCCGCTATAGGCGTCGGTCAGGCCCGGCCCGAGAATGGGCGTGACCCGGATGGGAAGAGTAACAGGCATATCAAGGTTCCTTTCTTATACTGTCGGCGTGGCGACGAGACGACCGCTGTAGCGCGGGTTGCGCAAAACAAGTTCGCCGACCCACAGAAGATACTGTGCGTATGCGTCCTGGTTGACGGGCATCGCGCCGTCGCCGGGGAACAGGGGGACCATGTTGTAGTCGGCCATGTAGCGAACTTCCAAACCCTTCGGGTCGATGAAGTAAGCCGTGTTCGCGGGCATCACGTTGTCAACGCCGGTGGCGCAATAGACGGTGACATTGCCAACGGGGGTTGCGACCTCAAGGCCGTTGAAGCCAAGTGTCGGTTTGCCGGAGCCGCCGTTCTCGCGCTGGATACGCTGAATCGCCGTCAGGGATGCAGAAAGCGGCTGATAGGTAGCCAAGTCCATGATCCAGATCGACGGGTAGCGATTACCCTTGGAGCGACGTGCGGTGACGTTCTCGATGATGCCGCGCGCCGTGGTGCTGTCCCAGCCGGTTGCACCAATACTGGCGAAGTCGGTTGCGGCGTCGAACACGCTGGGCTGCCAGATCGGGTTAAGCGCCCGGTCAATGCCGCCGTAGGTGCCCGAAGTCGGAACGATGGGCAGCGCGCCGCCCATGCCGATCATCTCACGGCCATTGCTTCCGGTGCCCGCGCCGTGAAGGGAAACTTCCCACTCGTCGCGCATGGATTCCGTGGCGTTGTCCATGTAGGCTTCATACAGGTCGATGACCTGCGTAGCGCCTTCATTGCCGCGAAGCTGGGTGCCCGAAAGCGAGAATCCGACGGCAAGGTTCTTCGGTGTGAAGACCGCAGAGTTCAGGATTTCCTTCGGCGCGTTGTTCAGCGGGTCAAACCCGGTAAACCACTGCCCATCCAGCTTGTCGACGGTCAGGGGAACGCGGATTTCCGGGCCGGTAAAGGACTTATACATGCCCCTTTCCTTGAGGATTGCCGACACGGGGTTCGAGTTGAACACCAGATCCTGAATCTCAGTCTGCCGATACGCCATCGCGGCGGTCAGGGCTTGTTGGTAATTTCGGTCACTTGTGACACGAGCCATAGCCTTTCCTTTCTTCTATCAACGCATCTCCGCAAAGGCGGCGGTTAATGCGTCTCGATTCGAATTGAATTTGCGCTTTGGTGTGCCGGACTGACCGGCATTCGGAGCGCCTTTGATGGATTTTGCGCCGTCAGGATCTTGTTCAGGACGGGCGGCGGGGGCCTGTGAATGATCAGGGACAATCGCCGGGGCTTCGGATTGTGAAGACGGGCCTTGCCCGCCAGCCATCCGATATGCCTGTTCCAGCTTTTGGCCCGGCTCCAAACCAGTGCCATATATTTCTTCGATCACGCCGCTGCGAAGGATGCGCGCGATCGGTGTCTGTAGTTGCTCGAAGTCAGCGTGGGAGGTGCTGAACTGCTCGACAACAGGAGCGACCTTGGCCGATGCCATTTCGCTCCTGAGGGACTGCAATTCCTGCCGAACGCTGTCGACCTCGGGGTTGCGCTGCGGCTGTTGTTGCTGCTGCTGCCCATTCTGGCCGATAGCCTGTGAAAACTGCTGCGGCGTCATCTGGGCAATGTGCTTTGCCACATCCTGCAAGCTGTGCTTGATGCCCGCCTCGCGAAGAACAAGCTCCAGACCCGCGATGGGGTTTCGCTGTAGTGCATCCTCGATCCGCGACACGTTTTCGAGAACGCCCTTGACGCCGCCACGACCATTGCGCTCTGCCATCTCATCGAACTGGCGAACGGCCTCAAACTTGTCGGCAGACTGCTTGGTTTCCTGAATGCGCGTTTCGTATTCTTCGGAAACGCGGTGCATCTCTGCCTTGATTTCGTTCGGCGTGTTGGCCCACTTGGCGCGGGCCTCGGGGAGAAACCGGGCGGGCGGATCAACGTGCTTGCGCCCCTCAGACGGACGAACCTCGTCGCCGCCCTGCCCGGCTGCGGCCTTGTCCGGCGCGCCTTGTTCAGCCTTGGGGGCCGTTTCTTCCGCCTTCGCGTCGGTCTTGACGGCGGCGTTGTCCTTCGGCGCGTCTGCCTTGGCCTTCTCGGCTTTGGCATCATCCGGCCTGGTGTCATCCTTCGCGTCGGGCTTGGCACTCTTCTCCGCCTCGCGCTTCGTGTCGCCTTCCCTGAACGCCTTTTCCAGCGCCTCACGGGTGGACAGCGACTTCGGGGCTTCCTTGGCGTCGGGCTTCGGAGCGGCTTCCGGCGTCACCTCGGCTCCACGACCGAGGGCGGTTGCGTCGGCCTCGCGGTTTTCGATGACTTGTGATTGAGCGGCGTCGTTCGCCGCCGGGATGGCGTCGGTCATGGTGTATATCCTTGTCTGAGGAGGAAGGTGGTTAGACTGGCGCTTTGTTCAGCACCGGGGGAACGCGCCCGGCATCAACATCAGCGATAGCGCGGGCAATGGCGTCACGGTTGGCCTTGCGGTCCTTTTTGGGCGGCGTGAACGTGGTGATGTCCTCGTTACCGACCTCGGCATAGTCGACGCCCTGTGGGTTCCCGCTGGCCTTGTAGGTGGCCCGGAGCGATGCCGGATCATCGTAATACTTGCCGTCCGCCATGGACTTCACCGGGGCGGAGAATTGCCGCACGATGCGCGGGCACGGGAACGAACCCGGCTGCACCGCGTCCGCCTGAGGGCCGTATCGCTTCTTCCAGCCCCGATCCGTCTTGATCCAGCCGTCGCTCATGCGCGCACCGGCATCAAGACATTCACTGCCTGCGCAAGCCGTTCAGTCGGATGCGAAACCCTTCCACGGCAAGATTCGCCAAGCCACCCGCCCTGACCTGCATCAAAGCCAAGAACCATAAACGACCCGACCGGGGATGATACGGCACCGCTTCCGGCGACCATGCGCATAAACTCCCAGACGGTCATCATGCCTTCAGCGCAGCCACGATATCAGCCGCCGTGCTGCTCGGTGTCAGGGCCGCAATCTCAGCCTTGCCAGTGGTCGCAGCCGTGGTCACAGCCGTAGCGGTAGCCGTAGCGGTAGCCGCAGATTGTTCGTCAACCTCTTTTGCCAGCCCTGAAGGCATACCCATTGCCATGAGTTTCTGTGTGTTAGTTGATGCCATTTTCTGATTCCTTTTCGGGTTGTATGTTGTGTCTCTTCGCCGCGATCTGCTCTGTCTGCCTGGTCATGGTGGGGGTGGTGGAAGGTTCGAGACGATCATGGGCTGGCCATTCACGTCGACCAGAACGATGGGCACACCGCGCCCGCTGTCTGCGACGATTGCAGGGGGCGCGTTCGCACTAACGGCAATGACCGGGATGCCGCGCCCGTTGTTGGCGATAACCACTGGTTTGCTCATCGTGCAGGCTCCGGGGCGGGTTGCTGAACATGCATATCCTGCCGATCCTCGCCACGGTCGGCGCGGGCGTTGCTGCGCTCCGATTCAACCGCTTGCCGTTCCCGGTCCTGCGCACTCATGGCCTGATCTACCTGCTTGGCCTGCGTGTTCTCGGCAGCCCGGTATTCCTCAAGTTCCTGTTTCCGCGCATCCAGTCCGATGCTTTCGAGGATCTTGGCTGTCTCCGCCTGCATTTTATTAACCCGCGCATCCGTCTCAGCCATCTTGGCCGCGAAGTCCTGCTCCTGCTTGCTCATGGTCATCTGCAACTGGCTGACCTTAAGCTGGCCTTCCTGCTGATCCTTCGATGCCTTGATCTGCATTTCCTGCAATTTGCCCTGCATGTCGGCCTGGTCCTTGGCAGACTTGGCCTTGACGTTTTCCATGGCAGCCTGCGCCTTGATCGTCTCGGCTTCGGCCAGCTTCATATTGGCCGCAGCCAACCCGTCATCGCCTTCGCCCTGCTGACCCATCATGCTCGGGGCCGTTTCGATGAAATCATCAATCATGCCGTCCAACTCACGGCCCGCACGATACGGTGCCAGTGCGAACTTGATCATGCCGCCTGCCAGAGTAGCGCCACTTTCGCCGGCTGCGAGAAGCGGTTGAATGGATACGCTGGCATTGCTGAACGCCGTCAGGAACTCAGCCCGTGACTGCTTTTCCGCCATCTCATCAACCATGATCGTGCTGTCTGTCTCGATATCAATCGCAAACGCACGGGCCTTCTGGTCGCGAAGCAAATCCATAACGTCTTCAATGGGAACCTGCTCTGCCACGCCCCGCATCATCGGCTGATACTTGGCGATGATCTGCTGTTGCGCCTGTTCGAACTGCTGTTCAGCCTGTGCAACCTGTTCCGGGTCAGGCTGTTGGCCGCGCATCTGAGAGGCAACCTCCATGGCCTTTGCCTCAAGCGCATCCATTTCAGCCTCGGCTGCGGTTTCCATGTCGCTGATCTGTTTCTTCAACTCAGCCCGCGTTGGCAGCTTCATCTGCGCCATGTCCTGAATGTCGGCGGCACTGAACTTCTCGGCGATGATTTCGGCTTTGATGCGGGCCACGTCGCGCGCCACGCGCTGCAATTCGTCGATCTTTTCGCGAACCCGAACGGACCCGAACTGACTCTTTAGCTGCTGGGCACCCAACGTCTCACCGGCATCCGTGGCCCCGCGCATGATATCGCTGATGCCCGATAGCTCGTAGAAGTTCTGGATAAGCTCGCGGCGGGCGTCCAGCAGGCCGGTAATGGCGGATGCAAACTCCTGCAACGGCAGGAACTGGACGAACTGACCGCTGCCCTGCATAAGCGCCGCAGACGGGATGGGGATCAACATCACATCGTCGTCGCCCGTCGCCGACAGGGCCGTCTCGATAGCACTCCCAACGTCACCGCCACCGGGAATCAGGCCCTTGACCTTGATCCACGACAGGAGCGCGTGAACGCGGCGCGTCAGCTCGTTGATCTGCTCCAAGGTGCGCTGATACCGGACGTAATCCGGCACCGGCATGAGCTGACGGCGCTTGAGCGTCCCGTAAGCGGGGCGTGGGCAGGGAAAGAACCCCTCAAGGCTCAGGAACGGCGCGCTGTCGTCCAGCATGTCCTCTGCGCCCTCAGACACCCAGTAGACGCGGTTGTCGGCCTTGTGCCAGACCTCCCAGACCTTGCACTTGGCGGCGGTGTCGACGCGGTATCCGTTGGCGTCATCCCGGCGTACGTTGAATTCGACGTTTTCGATATCCGCCTTCGGGAAGCGCTTCTCGAACTCCCTGCGGCTCAGATATGCGGCGAACGCGACCCAACCGACCTCAGACCACTTGCGGGCAGGCTCGTGCAGGAAGTCCGTGCGGTCGACGTGTTCATCGCACACCCGCTTGCCGTCGTCTGTCTCGTAATAAACCCGCGCGGCACCCCTGCCGTTGGTGCAGAGGTCATCGCGGACCCCAAGCATGACCTGGTCGAAATCGCTGCGATCGAACGACGAGGTAAGGCACCGCTCCAATAGTTCCGACGCCTTGATTGCCGTCTGGTTCCGATCCGGGAACTTCGGCGAAACGACAGGTTGCGGCGGGCGTGAATAGGTCGCGGGCTTGATGATTTCGAGCGATGCCCAATACAGGTCAAATTCCTGATCGGAAAAGCCGTTCGTCAGTTCGCCGTATGTCTCGCCCGTGGCATCAATGATCCGGTCAATCCGGTCGCACACCCGCCACCACGGCTCGAATGAAGTCCGGGCGACGGCAAGCGCATCAAGCACAATTGCAGCGGACTTGGGCGCGTCATCGTCCTGAAAACTGTCGTCGTGCTGTAGATTGTCAGCCAAGGCGCTGCCCCTTCAGGTGCTTTAGTGCGGGCGCTCGAATATCGCCGGTCGTGTGGACAACGTGCGGCTCTGTCTTGCCCTTGGGTGTGGCGCCGCTGCTCATCCTGTCGATAAGCTGGCCAACAAGGCCAAGCGCATCCACCTGATCGTCGTGGACGGCGACCGGGAATCCCATCATCTCGCTGACAAGATCCGCCAGAAACGGTGCGTTCTTCTGAATCCTCAGGCCGCGTGTGGCAATCAATCCCCGGAACGACTGAGCGCGAACTGCCTTGTCGCCGCGTGTGGCAAACTGCTCTCGTGCAACATACGTGCCGCGCTCCATCATTCGCTTCAGCAGGAACGGCCCGACGCCTGACTTGATTTGCCCGGCTTCTTCGGCCCAGCCTACCGGCTTCCATTTGGCCACAAGGTCACAGAACGATTCCACCCATACGTCAGACGCTGCCTGTTGCCGCCACAGGTCCAGGAGGTAAGGATTGCCTTCCGGATCAAGCCCGACAACGGCGTGGACCGTGAAGTCGCCGCCCTTTGCAGTGACCGCGTAGTCGCTGCCCCCGTAAACAAACATAGAGTCGCGCGGAGGCATCGCCTCGATGGTGTGTATCCACTCGCGCTTGAAGTAATCACCGCTCTCTGGGCTTGGCCTCTGCTGGTAGAGCGCAGACCAGTCCCTAGGTCCGACTGCCTGCCTGATCTTTTCCAGTGCTTCGACAGGATACTGTTCCGGCCATAAAGCGTTGCCCGCGTCATCAATCGCAGGGAGGTTCAGAACGTCCCAGCCTTCATGGCCATGCTCATCCTGCAACCAACCGGCCAGGTCGCCCTCATGCCACCTTGTCTGGATGACCACGATGCGACCGCCGGGCATCAGGCGAGTGTATGCCGTGGACGTATACCAGTCCTTGGTCTTGCGCCTGATTATCTCTGACTCGGCGTCCTCCCGGTTTTTCACCGGGTCATCAATAAGCAACAGGTGAGCGCCACGCCCTGTCAGGGGGCCACCTACGCCAACGGCATAGTATGCACCACGCTGGGCCAGTTTATGCTCTATTCCGCCCAGAGAATCTTCGACGTTGAACCGCTTGGCGCTCTTGCTGTCTCCGCTAAGGGCGACGCCGGGGAATATGCTGTTATAGCACTCGTCGCTTATCTGATTTTTGACCTTGCGACCGAAATCATCCGCCAGATCCTGCGCATATGTCGCTGTGACAACGTAGTGATCCGGGTTCCTGCCAAGATACCAGGCCGGGAAGAACTCAGATGCCAGCATCGACTTGCCGTGTCGCGGTGGCATTGTAATCATCAGACGCTTGATATCGCCGCGCTCTACAGCTTCCAGCTTACGGGCAATCGCCCTGTGGTGTGGCGCGTCTTTATATCCCGGCCATTGGTATGCCGCGTATGAGATCAAACGGGAGAATGCGTAATCCTCAGCGGTCGGCGCGGGAAGCGGCTGCGACTGCGGCATCACGTTGTTCTTTCGTTTGAGTCGTTACGTCCACTCGTGCGTTCAATTCCAACTTGTCGCCATAAACCTTGGGGCGCAGCTTTCCGGCCATCCACTTGCGGGCGTCGATGCGGAGTTTGGACCGCTGGATGTGCTCCCCGTTGGCCTGCCAGCCCGCGTCGTCTTTGCCGTTACGCTCCATCCAGTCGTTATGAGCGTCATCGGCAATTGTCAGTATTTCCTCGAATATCTTGTCGGCCTGATCCTCTCGCGCGCGCGCATACCGCGCCACAAACTCCGGGTCGCTAGCCAACCGCTTGTTCAAAGTGCCCCACGAAGGCAGCCAATCATCATTACAGATGCTGCGCGTAGATTCACCATTGGCAATGCGCTCGAATATCTCGGCTTCAATCTCATCCGTCCATGCGAATGGGGGGCGTCCACCTGCCATGTTGATACCTCGCCAGTCTGAATGGCTGCGTTATTGCCCCCGCCCGACATTCCACGCCTCAATGACCCGCTAGGGGGCGCCATTCGTGCGAATGGGGCAGCGGAAAAGGCGACCGCGCCGGAGTGTGATGCCCTCACGCCAATCCGGTTCGCCCCGTGATCGGGGTTCGCTTACTCCCTCTTCGGGGGCAGGGGCGGCGGTTCAAATCGGATGCTTTCGCAGGGCCGGGACTTCCATGGTGCGGGGTGTTTCTGAATTCGGAAACAGCTTTAGCGCACTACAGTTTCCTGCGCGCGCTCTCGCTTCTAGGGATGTGTCTGCCATTCCGGCACCATGGGGTCAATACCTTTTTCACTGGCCGCTAACCCTCTGTCCTGAAATGCGCCGACAGCGCGTCCAGCCCCATGCGCAGCGCAACCATCCGCGCTCTGGTCTCGCGCCAGTGAATGCCAGCATCGTCGGCTTGCAGTCCCAGCCGTTCGTCGTTCAGAGCCACCCACTCCACCGCAGATTGCGCAGGCCTGGGGACCGCTGCCCAGGCCTTGCGGTATTCCGCCCTCGCGTCTACCGCACCGGCGAGAGGGTCCGACCCGCTACCCATGCGATCGGTCTTCGGTGCGGTCGGGTCGCGGTCCACGTCGCCTGACCAGAGCGCGTAGAGGCGCAGACCGGCCTCGCACTGAGCCGCCGTGATGCGCCCCTGCCCCCGATAGGTCTCAAGGACAGGCTGACGGCGCACACCCTTGACGCCGTTCGGATTCACCGTCTTGCCGGTAACCGGGTCAGCCTCGCCGCGATCCTCGATGACAGTATCGCGCCGGGCGGCGGGGGCGGATGGCCCCATGTCCCACGGGCCTGGCTTCGGCTGAGTTGGTCTGCGTTTGCGGCTCTTGGCCATGTGGTGTCCTCTCTCGGGGGATATTCTTCAGACACGAACTTGTGCCCGGTTACTGCGGTCACCCCCCAAACATGGCCGCTGAGCGCCGCCTTGCCCGCTTGGCGGGGGGAGGTCCAAAACAATGAGACCTGTCCACCAGCGGGCCGCTTTGGGGCTTGTGGCGGGCATTTCATCTCCCTCATGCGCCGATGCCCCCATTCGCCTGCTGGATTGCCTTCGCTGCCCTGCATGTATCGCAGAGCCATGCGTTTCGCAGGTGAACCCGTGCGCCGCATTCGCAGAGCCGACGGGCAGACGGGGCCAATGGTGCATACCTGTCGCGCGATGCAGCTTCCCCGTCGACGGGGAACGGCTCCGATGCGAGGCTGACCGCCATTGCCCTTGGGGGTTTGATGGACCCGGTTACGGCCGTTTCCTGGATGATGACCTTGCGGATCATGCGGCTTCCCTCATCAGTTTGCCGACCATGACGGCGGCGTCTTTCGGTATGTCTGGGTCATCGAACGATGCGCGCAGGGCGGCCATGATGCGCGACCCGCTGCGGCTGGTGTGCCAAGCGCCATAGCCTCGCGGCAGATCGATCCCGAACCGCTTGGCGTGTTTCGCCACGTTGCCCTCTGACATGCGGATGACCCGGGACAGATCGCGCTTGCACAAACCATGGCGCATCGCCCAGCGGAGAGCGCGGGCCAGTTCCTTCTCGCGCTCCAGGTGATCCTCCCTGAACCGGCGACGATCAACGCCGTTGGCGAAGCGCAGGCCGGTTCGCCATTCCCACTTGCGGGCGGCATCGTAGGTCACCCCACGGGCCTTGGCGGCTTGCATGCGGGTCATGCCGCGGGCGTGGCATTGGTCCCACGTCGGGGTCACGCGCTGGAAGCAAGCGGCGTGTGTCATATCTCAGCCTCGATGATTCCGGCGAGACGAACGGTCGCGGATTGGGATGTCATGGCTGTTCCTTTCAAAACGGAATCGGATCATTGAGTTCGTCTTTCGACAAAGCGGGGCGGGGCGTGACTTTTGTTATTTCCGCGCCGGGTAATGCGTCTTTCGTTTTATTGATAAACGGCAATGCCGAATAGGCTGAGAATGTCACGACGGCCTCTCGCAATGTCAGAATGCGCAAATCGGGTCGAATTGCTTCCGCCAATTTCCAATCCCTCACGTCTCTGATCATTCCGTATTTCGCGCCATCAATTTCTATTTCCCATATCTCGGGACACTGGGGTTTGTGTCCGGCCGCCTCGGCCTCGGCGTTCATGGCGGCGAGACCTCGAATGCAGACGGCGGCGCGGGCGGCTACCTCGTCACGGTCCAGAGCGTTCAGGGCGTCGTTCAGCTTGCCCATCG
>TARA_R110000823_G_scaffold81397_5_pt1 | contig 20121 bp, 25 predicted proteins | sample TARA_R110000823 | Tara Oceans TARA_R110000823 (sample SAMEA4397722) | marine metagenome | biome: Polar Biome; feature: [DCM] deep chlorophyll maximum layer (ENVO:01000326); material: water (ENVO:00002006), including particulate matter (ENVO:01000060) such as... | depth 20 m | reverse complement strand
CCCTGCCACTCCAACGGGACGACAGTTGGGTACAACCCGACCTGACAAGCCGGGGATTGCCCGCACAGCGCAACTAGCCGGACTTTCTCAAAGAGCGGCAGCGGCTATGACTGCGATGCAAAAAAACCAATTCGGAAGCGGGACTAGTTTAGCCGATCTAATTGCAGGTCAAGGAGCAACTACTCCTAAAGGCCAAACAATAACCGATCCCCGTTTAAGAGCTTTGAATGTTAAACAAACTCAGTTTGTGTAAAGGAATAAACCATGCCATTAAATCCTGATCCCTATTACCGCGACCCTAAACTTGAAGAGTTAAAGTCTCCAGAGCCGGGAAGCATCCAAGCTATTGACAGGTTTAACGCTCCTCCCCCCGGTCACTCTCTCACAGGCCCCCCGCAGAATTGGGCTTGGGAAAAACCGCCAATATACACAAATGCTGAAGAGGCTATGCTGTATGTTGTTGAGCGGGTAGAAAAGCCAGAAGTTGAAGAGAATTTCCTGCGGTTGTTACTGTCCGGTACTCCTATTGAGGCTATAACTAACACCATTGTGTTTAGTGGTTTTAGCGAAGGATATTGGACTCCTGATATGGCTGAGATATTAAAACCTGCAATAGCTATGCACTTTATGGGGTTAGCAATAGAGAACAGCATTCCAGCTACTATGTTTAATATTGATCCTGAAGTTGAGAAGGAAAATAACAGAGTGCCTGAAGAAGCAGTTCTTGAGCTTATGCAAAAGAACAGACCAGATATGTACAACAAGCTAATGTATGCTGCTGACTTACTGTTAGAAGATGATGATGAAGCCCCTGAAGAAGGTATGCTAGGCGTTGAAGAGCAACAGGAAGCCGCGCCAACTGAAGGCTTCATGGCTATGGAAGAAGAGGAATTAGTTTAATGGTGTCACCTTTTATGTCATTCGCAACGGGCGCTCTCGGTGCGGTAAACACTCAGATTAATAAGTATCAGCAGACTGAAGCTGCAGAAGCCTTGGCTGAAAAAGAACAGGAGAAGCTTTTTGAAAGAGCAGAATTTGATAGGGTTACTAAGTACGAGATTGCTAATATAGCTAAAGATAGTGCAGAACAGGCTGCACGGATTAGGGCAAACGCTACTGATAACAACAATTTTACAAATGTAGCCGGTTTTAAAATCTCTAAAGGAGAAACAGCGGCTGAAAGAATAAGTAGCATATTTTCCACTCTTGCTTCAGACCCTGAAAAATTTAAAGCGGCTATGGCTGATGCTAATCAAGCCCCTGCTCTGAGACGGCTTGTGCTTTCCACTGTTACAAACGCCTATGGTCTTGCACAAAATCTGTCCCCAAATAATAGGGAAGGAAATGCCCCAAGATCAAGGCCGATTGTCAGTGAGCTTTACGCTAATACGCTAAGAGGTAACCCTGCACTGTTTTCAATGATTAAGGAGATGGAGAGTGGTAATGCTGTCTTGCCAAAAGCTCCTACACAAGAGGGCACAGGTACTTCCCCAAAGACTCCAGCACTTTCAGCACAAGCTAGGGTTAAGGGCGAGAATATATCTGTTCTCAAAACACCTGAAGTCACGCTTGCAGGGGGTGTTTATGGGTCTAATAGACTTTCTATGTTGGGTAAGTCTAAAGAAGCAGTCATAGCCGACCTTACTAGAAGGATAGGTGGTGCTTTTGATCCTAACCAAGGAAAGTATGAAGGAAACAATAAGTATTGGTCAGCAGCTAGCTCTCCCTTTGTAAAGTACATAGCCAGTAAAAATAGGTCCGATGTATCTGAAACAGAGGCTGCAAAAGACTTTCTATATGATTCTGAAAATGGCTTTATAGATGAAAATGGAAGGCTGAACGGAGACGCTTATAAGCTGATTGATATCTATGCAGAACAGGCCCGTGCCCACGATAAACAGCCCGGATATGCGCTACAGTCTAAAAAGTTAAGCGACATTATGAAAACAAACCCAACAATTAAAAAAGAGATTGACGAGCTTAATGGTAGCTTGCCTCTTGCGCGACAAGCGGGAGTAACACTAGAGAAGCTTAAACAGCAGGTTAATGTAGCAAATACTGGTTCTAGATTCAATATTGGCTTGTTGTCGGGCATTGTTGCGGCACCTGAGTTAGTATCCGACGCTGTAAGAATTGTTAATCAGGCTATAGGCGATAGTAGGCTGGACAAAAAAGCTAAAAATAGATTTAAAAAATCTATCAAAGCCCTTGATGAGGCTAAAAAGAGCGGCAATGCAGAGGGCATTGCAGCCTCCCAAGTGGGTATGCTTGAGAATATGCTTGCTTATCAGCTAACCTCTATCCTTCAGGGCGGCACTGGTGGCCGTACTATTTCAGATACGGACGTAACAAGAGCTTTGAATATGATGGGCGGAAAATATGACAGTAAGGCTCAGAAGCTCCAGAAGCTAGAATTTATAGGTGAGCTTATAAACAACGCTACAGACAAGGGACAGCTATACAGTCTTTTAACAGGCAATGATAACGCGGGTAAATACTATGCTGTAAAAAAAGTAACGGGTCTTATGGCGGAGTATAATATGGAAAACTTTGATCAAAAGATTAATGATAAGTACAAAACCGAAGTTGGAGAGTCTCCTGATACTGTTCGTAGCAGTAATATTAATGCTCTTGTAAAATCAGTTAGCCGCATCCCTGCTGCTGCAGGCAAGTACGACTCAGAAAAATATAAAATAGGGATAAGAATGGTTCTTAATGATGAGGAGGGCAAAACGTCCCCCGGTCAAATAGTGGGAAAGCAATATGTAGTGAATGCTTATGCACTTGACTTGCAAAAGAATGCACTAAGAGCCTATCCAGATGTTAATAATCAAGATCATGTTAAAAAACGCGCTGAGATTAATGCGAGAGTTATAGCGATGGCACCGGGAGTTTTTGACATTGTGTCTGGTGAGTATAAGCCTTTTACTATAGTCATAAAGAAAAATGATGAAGGACGAGAAGTTGTACAGCTAGAGGATGGTTCACCAGATCCCGCTCCTATTCCGTCTGCCGCTACTGCTCCAGAAGCATCAGCAGAACCACAGCGATCTCCTACCGGCTATCCAATTGATGATTTAGATGAAAGAATAGGCCGGTCAAAATTTGTCAAAGAAATTGGCAAGCTATTTGGAATGGGGGGTTAACCCATGGGCATCACAATATACGATCCAATTGCAAAAGAAGAACAGAAACAGGAAACCCCTTATGCGGCCCCTGTGGCTTTTGACCCTGATGAAGAAATGCTAGATCAGGTTGAAGCCACTACCATTAGTGAGGATGCGGGAGATGTGCGGGATATTGCTGCAGGGCTAATTAGAGCCTATAGCGAGGAGCAAGCTGAAACGGGTGGAGCGCCTTCTTTAGTGGGGGGACAGCAACTCAGACGCAGGGCTGAAGGCATTGAACGCGCCATTGAAAGACTTCCGGGTGAAGAGAACACTCTTGGTTTGGCCCGCACAACTTTTTCTATCGGTAAGTTCTTTGTAGATAATATCGTTGGTGTGGCTAATACTATTGCTGTTCCCCTTGGTCTAGATTCAGGAACGGTTGACCCTAACGCTACTGAAACTTTGCTTACAAAGCCTCAAAAGATTTATGATAAAGAAAGATATGAAAAGTACTACGACACTACCCGTAAGGATGGAGATCGCAGTATGCTTATGTCAGGGCTAATAACCGCTAAAAAAATCTTTGACGAATCTCCAGAGCTAAAGAATGAGGGAGAGTTTGTTAAGGGGGTTATTGACAGGTTGGCCGGACAGGTAGGCACGGTATCTGAAAGAGAGGCAGATGAGCTTACTGGATACTGGAGGAAGGAAGCGAGTCTAACAGAACAAGCAATAAGGGCTGTCCCTGAAGTTATAGGTGGCACTGTTGCGGGTATTAAATTTCTTACGCGAGGCAGTAAGAAGGTAGTCGCACAAGCAGAAAAGATTATGGGAAAGGATATCTTACAGGCTACAGACGATGACATAAGAGAAGCCACCCTGAAAATGATGGATGATGCTACCTTCTCTGTGGCTAACTATTTCAAACTGTCTGGTGTGCGTAGGGCTATGTACGGCAAGAGAGTTGGTTCTGTCCTCACTATGAAGCAGAAGCCTATTTATAAGACTCTTGTAAAGAATAATGCTGCTATAAGCCGTGCCAAAGAGAAATTATCCCTTGCAAAAAGCTCAAAGGATAAAGCATTAATCGCCCGTGAATCTGCTGCGCTATCCGTAGCTAGAAGCAATCGTGTAAATTCCATTCCTAAAGAGCTACTGGAAATACCCGCTACAGAAGTAGGGGCTGTTATTGGCGCAACGATAGGGGGCAATCTGTATGGCGAAGACTTTGGGGCTTTGTTCGGAGCGCTTGGTGGAGGACTTGGTTCCTCTATTGCATTTAGTTCAATGTATAAGTTTGCTAGCGGTGCGGGCAAAGGTGTAGGCTCTTTGATTGTCGGTTTAGGCAGTGCTGTAGGGGCTTTGAATGATGATCAGGTCAGAGCGCTTGCTGAAAAAGGAATTATTCCTAAGATCTCTAATCTTACTAAACAAGAACAAAGAGCAATGAATGACTTTGGTACTTTTATTAGAGCCTTGCCTCAAGAGGACAGAGAAGGCGTTTATTCGCAGCTAAAGTTGCTTAATGATATTAGAGTTGACCTTGGAGCCGCTGGGGTAGACCCGGAACTTTTAGAAGTGACTATGGGTAAGGCTACTGGAATTATTCCTCTTATGATGATGCGAGATGCCATTAGTAATTATAAACTAGACATGGCTAAAGGCATAAGCAAGATAGACAAGAATTTAGAAGTTATGCTGGGCAATGAAAGAACCATAGCAAAACAATTTGAAGAGCTTAGAGGGTTGGTAGATCAATTAGCCGGTGCTGCAGGAGATGCAGGGGTTCAGAACAGCAGGTTCGACTCCTTCGTTAAATCCATGCAGACTGTATCGGCTAGACAGACAGAACAGTTAGGGCAGGATAAGCAGCAGATAGACGGTCTTGTCCAAGAGGTTCTTGATTTAGTTGCTGATCCTATGGTCACAAGAAATGTAGAGGATAAGAAAGCCCTTACTGGATTGATAGAGCAGCTTATGAACGCTCGTTTATTGGATGATGTTGCCTATCCAAAGGATGAGGCGGGCAGGATACTTAAAGAGGGGGCAATTCCTGATCTTGGAAAAGCGGGTTCTCGCCAGATAGAAGGTGCGGAAGAAGCTGCTTCTGAAGTAGAGTCTGATCTACTTCGTTTTCTTGACTCTTATCTTGATCCTGAAAAATATCAGCTAAATGCGGAAGACGCTGCTGAAAATCTAGCCAAGTATGCAAGAAATAGAAAAGCGGATATCACCACCAAAGCAAAGGCTAGGTTTGAAGCCCTCTCTCAGTATGGTGATGCTATTGATATTACAGATTGGTTAGATGATCTATATGGAACAGCCGACGATGTAATTGCCAGAACCAGAATGGATAAAATAAAACAGGTTCTTAAAGGCAAAAAGTTAGGCAACGCCTCTACACTGGAGGCCCTTTCAAATGTTGAGGGTCAAACAAGCGTAATGAAAGCCCTTGAGTCTAGCCCAGAGCTAAAGGATGCTATCGTAACAGAGTTTAAACAGTCATTGAGGGACGCCGGAGAAACAGAAGATGTTATTGCTACTATAGAGGACTTAAACTATAGTCAGATAAAGAGCTTCTTTAACTCGGAGTATAAGGGTGACGCGGGAGATCAGCTTAACGACTTTGATGTATTTAAAATTGCTAAAATAATGTCGGAAGAGCTAGGGTTACCAGACCTTAAGATTACTGCAACTGTAAGCGACATTCAGGAATACTCCTCTGCATTCTCTACTCAAGCCAGAAAGATGTATGACGTTCCCGGTAAGAGAGAGCTATCCGAGAAGATGGGCGGTCTGTCCAAATCTATTGTCAACACTATACCTGAAGAGGGCGAAGCGGGTCAGGCTATTAGAAGCGCGAAGAAAAACTACATTGACAATGTCATTACGCGGTACAGGGACAGGGACAATAACCCACTAGGCTACAACGTAGACCATTTTAATCCTAACGGAAGCCATAAAGTTGATCCCGTTAAATGGGTGGACATAAAGAAGGTTATCTCAGGAGACACTCAAGCGGGTACTGACCTTGTAAATCAGCTAAAAAAGACGTTTGGCGGATATTACGATGACACAGGGGAATACGTTCTTTCCTCTAAGGGCAAGGTTGTTGTTCGCAACTTAATGAATGATCTTCTTGCTAGACATATATCTGAGTCAAAGACCGTTCGTTCTGCAAAAGAGTTGATACCCTCTCAGGGTAAACTAGGAGATGCTGAGAAGTTAATAGAAGGGCGGTTAGCCGCACGGGCTAGATCAGTCGGCGGGGATGCTATTGATAGCCCTGCGCTTGATGTCCTGCAAAGAGAAGGGCTTATTGATATAGACAGAGTTGTCCAGTACAATCTATCCGTCGATAACTTCTTTGGTGGGACTGTAATACTGAAAAATGCAGAAGGTGTTGTAGAAAAAGAAGTTAAAAGAGCAGCCGTCGCTGTTAGAGATCAGGCTAAGCTAAGAGAAAACTTCTTAAAAAACATGGGTAAGTTTGGTGCGGAACAGCAGGGTGCCAGTGAAGTAAATGACTACGACCGCTTCTTAAGGTTCTTCATACTGAATCCGCAGGGTCAGAGCAGAATGGATGCCCTTCTTCCAAAGATAGCCAAGGAAATGGGTGTTGATGAAAAAGAAGTGAAAGAGCTAGTATCAGACCTCACAATAGAATCTATCTCTCGCGCCTCATACGGCAGAATGCGAGAGGCAAGCCCCGGTGAACTTTTGCGCGACTTTGACCATGAGTCTTTGTACTCCCTTGTTTTAGACAAAGATGTGTCTGAAAGAGTTAGAGGGATTATAGGGGATGATAAGTTTACTGCTCTAACTAGAATAGCTCAGTTCCTGATGGTTCAGAACAGGGATAACGCAGCGCGGCTAAAGGATGCAGGTATCTCCGTGACAACTCCAAAGGGGCTGTCAATTGAGTCACTGCTGTCTCGTACCTACAGTGTAGCGCGTGGCGTCATTAGCCCTAAGTATGTGGCAACAGAAGTAGCCATTCTTAGCTTTAGAAAGAAAAAGGCTCAAGCCCTATCCAAAATACTTAACGACCCTAAGATGGTTGATGCTGTAATTGAGATTATAGAAACAGATGGCTCTGCTATCAGAAAGTATAATCCAAATCTGTTTACGGCCTTAATCAATGGGCTTGGCTACCACGAAAACATGAAGACCAAGGAAAAGACTAAAACCCAAATTCGTGAACTCGAATTAGATAACTTAAGGAGATAGCTATGGAATTTATTATTACAATCGTAGTGTTAGCACTTGCAGCGTTTGGAGGATTTTCCATCTTCGCTGCTATTACACCAAACCAGTCGGATAACAAAACAGTACAAGCCATCCTAACTACAATTAATGTGTTTGGGATGAACATTCTTAAGGCTAAAAACAAACTAATTAAATGATCAAGTTATACATTTTACTAGTAGTTGTTGGCTTGCTTGGGGGTGTGGGCTATGGGGCGTACTATTACTATGTGGATACTCAGGATAGAATACGCATCCTCACTGAGAACAATGCAAAGCTTGCTACAGCTAAATTGATCCAAGACAACACAATTAATGCGATGGTGGAAGACAGGGATAAATTTCAGAGGCTGAACAGCGACCTTCAATCTAAGATTGATAAGGCTAATACCTACAGGGATACTCTAATAGGCCGTTTAAGAAAACACAACTTAGTTGCCCTTAGCCTTAAAGATCCTGAACTAGTAGAAAAGAAGATAAACAATGGAACTAAGAAATTACTTCGCTCACTGGAAGTCATATCTGGTGCTGCTCCCATTACTCCTGCTAAGTAGTGGCTGTACTTCTTTCTTTAAAAGGGTTATGCCTTTAGAGGTTAAGACGGTAGAAATAGAGAGGCAGATACCTATACAGAACCGCCCTCGTCCTGTGGGTATGAATGATCTGTATTTTTATGTGGTCAATGAGAATAACTTCGATCAGTTTAAAAGCAGGTTCATAAAAGAGAATGGAGACTTTCTATTCTACGCGATAAGTGTAAGAGATTACGAAACTCTTGCATTGAACATGTCTGAGATAAAAAGATTTATTCAACAGCAAAAGGAATTAATTATATACTATGAAAAAGCAATAAAGCCAAAGGAAAAAAGAGGGGAAAATACCCCCGCTAAATAACTCCTTTTATATCTCTATACTGTTGATCACTATAGTCTCGTAGGTAATTTACCAGCGAGACTATTTTTTTTGTGTGTTCAAACTCAGGGTTCCACTTATCAAAGAGGTCTTCAATTTCCCTAGCAGAGGGCGGTCCCTCAAAGTCTAAGGCTATCTCTCCCTTTGATGTGACTGATACGGACATCTTATAAAGAAGCGCGTCGGGTTTTTTACTCTTTTTCATTGTTATGCTCCAGCATAGATATCGGCAAGTTGTAACAGTCTGCCCTAAAAACAAAACCGTTATCCGGGTCAACGTCTCCCCTTTTGTGTTCAGTTGATTCTGTAAAGAAGTCTTCCTTATTTATCTTTCCTAAATACCAACCAACAGAGAGATCGTTTTTAACTCTAACAAAAGCATAGGAGTCACAGTCCTGTTTAGCATTGAACTTAGCAACTGAACAGGAGTAATACTCTTTTGGGGGAGAGGACACTCTCTTAGTTTTGACATCTACTGTTGTGCCATCATTAAGAGTAACATCGTAATCAAAGGTGTTTTCGTGAGAGCCACCCAGAACGCTTACAACTATCATCTCCCCCAAATATCCAGCCTGAGAACCGGCACCCCTCTCAATAGAGTTGTTTAACTCACCCAAGATAGTAGCCTTGCGTTCGGCTAGTCGGCGCATGTCCTCGGTTATCTGAACTTCGTGTATCATTATTTAATAGGAGGAAGAGGTTGTACTTCAACTTCTCTTTCTTTTTTCTGTGTCTTTACTTTAGCATTGTGGACCCTTAGATAAGCACCCTCGATCTGCTTCTGTTCGTCGCCATATCTACCTAGTCTCTCGGCTACAATGTCGGGTAGTAGGCCCTGCATAGCACATGCTCTAGCCTCTTTCCATGATCCGTATAGGGCTACCTGACCTTTTCCAATATTAAACGTACCGTCAGGGTTATAATCACAGCCTTTATCAGCGGTAGCTGCGGCGGTTGTTAGCGTAAGCGCAGTAAGTCCAATAGCACCGATTATAAGCTTATTCATTTTAAACTCCTATATCAACAATCTCACAGACATCTCCTGTGCAACTTAATTCTTGAGAGCCTGTGGTAGTGTCTTCTATCTCAAGCTCTTTTAAGTCTTCCCATACTATCGAATCAGGCATCTGTGTCAACAACTTTTTGTATTCGTCTTCACTGCACTCGGTATAGGGAGCTTGCTGGTATGTATGATCTGAGAAGGGAAGGAATGACACGCCTGATAGGTAGTCAAAATTGTCATAGACCCAAGAGCCTACTTTAAGCCATTCTTCTTCTTTAACAGAAATAGTGATTGATGGTTTATGCTCACACCAGAACTCCGCATACACTTTCCACAGTTCAAGATGTTCAACTGCAGTCATGCTTTCCCTCGTTAGCGCCCCTTTAGGTGACTTAACAGGAAAGGAGAATACCGTCATGTTGTCTTCATTACCAATAGCAGGTTCTGCGGGGATACCCTTCTGTATCATAAACTGAGTAAGAGGGTCTTTAGTATCACCGCGAACAGTTCGGATGTAATACTCACTATGTCTAGGGTGTATACCAGACGCGCTGTCAACCAACTGAGAAACAGTACCGGAAGGCTTTACACAGGTAATAGCCGTGGACACTTCAATGTCTAGCTGTTCAGCAAACCGTTCATTGGTTTTAATTGCCACTAACTTAAGACCCTCAAGAATGCGGGGCAAGTTGTCATCCACCTTTGATAGATGTGCGTTGTCCAGAATGCCAGTAAGGCTAACACCCAGCAGTCTCTCTTCTTCTGTATTCTGTTTCCAGATTTTACGCAGGTATTTAAAATCAGTTAGAGAGGATTGATAAGTCCCTAGCTGTGTGGCTAGCTCTACTTTCTTTGAAAGATTTCCTACATTATCCTCGGCACGAACAACTACCTCTGTAAGATTACAGAATTGGTAGGGTCTTAGAATTATTTCAGAGCAAGGGTTAGTTCCAAATACATGAGCAGAATCGCGACGACCGATACTATCAACCTTATTTTTAGCTGCTCCACGATTAAAAATCCCTCTCTCTCCAGACTTTGATTCATACAGAGAATACCATTCTTTTAGAAAAGTGTTCATGTCCGGGCGGCTATCATACACCGCAGAGTTGTTGGCTAGCCCTCTGTAGGGGTATTCCCTAAACCAATCTCCCGACTTAGCTACACGCATCCTGTTGGAGTTAAGATCAGAAAGGGATATAAGGGCTGACCGCCTAACACCACCAACAACAATAACACTCGCAATCTTACAAACAAGATCGTGACATTCCAGAGTTGATAACTTCCTGCCCGCAGCAGCCTTGAAAAGAGCCACTGTAAACTTCAACAGGTCATCCAAGGGTGCAGGACCGGACGACCGACCGCCAAAGGTCTTTAGACGCGCTCCAGCAGGGCGTAAGCGGGTTAGATCCCATTCTGGCACCTGTCCTGCGTAAAGACACGCAATTAGTTCTCTGAGGCCCCTAGCCCACCCGGCCTTACTATCCTGTACAATAATAGTTGTCTCAGTAGGCTCAAAGTGTTCATTTACAATAGGCAGCTTATCTGTGTATTGTCTCTCTGCAGAGAATCCCACTCCTGTACCACACATAAGCACATACAGAATTTCATCAAAGGAGCGCGGGGAGTCAACAGGGATATAAGAGCAGTTGTACCCGGAAGTGTGATCACGTTCTAGGGCTAGACCTGAAGTCATCAAGGCTCGCATAGAAGGCATTATCTGTAGGCTAAGTACAGCCTCTTCCAATTCTTGTCTATTAGGAATAGTGTGGTTATGGTTTTTCTTTAGGTGTGTTTCCATATAGTCAAAGTATCTAGCCACTGTCTCAGGCCAAGCTTCCCGCCTGTCACCTAGCCAACGGGCATAGCGAGACAGGTGTATGAACTCTTGATAGTCTGTAGGGAAGTAATTATTAGTCATTGTCTTTTGTTTCCTCAATCAACCTGTTTATGTACCAATTGGCCTTCATCAAATCCTTTAAGGGCATACCCTTATGTTTATACCTACATACATATTTTAACACGTTGCCTCTCAGGTAGCCAGAGAACTCTTCTTCGGTCATGGATTCTTTTATAAGCTCAATAGTTTCTTTGCCATTCTGATTGTAGTGGTTAGGGTTATTTACAGCTCCCTCTAACTCTTTAAGATACTTCTTTTCATCAGGCATTAGTTATCCTCGCTAAATTTAACTTGTATGACATTATCATATACCTCTTCAACAGTAAGTTTTTTGCTGTCTTTCTTTGCCTGTTCCTCAGATATTCTATCTAGTGTAGCCTCATGCCCTAACTGCATTAGATAATCATAGTCCGTTTCAAGAAGACTAAGCATACCCTGCTGAAGAATGTGGGCGGCGCTAACGTCTGTGGCGTCTAAGGTATCGTATGCGCGAACAGTCACCTTGTCAACATCTATGGAATCAAAAACTATATAGAGCCTGTCCGGTGCGAGAAAGAATGTCTCCTCAGATATTCTATTTCTCATAGCCTCATCTATCAATGAATCCGCATCTTCTATCCCATCGCCCGAAGTAAAAACAAATCCTTCATAATCATCGCCCATTGAACCACCCCGCTGGTAAACTTTTATCCGCCCATTCAAACCCGTGCTTATCCGCCCAATCAGCGTGACTAGTCTTTGACCCTTTGTATATTTTCTTATTGCCGTTAGCAAAAAAGAATTTAACCTCAAAGTCAGGGTTTTGTTTTTTAACAAGAAGGTGTTTCACCCTATCCTGCTGTAGTAATCTACCCTTAACTTCAATGTACATACCCTCACTAGGTATGTAAAAGTCTGGAATATATACGCTAGGCTTACGCTGATAAGGAATCTTATCAGGTTCAAATTCATAGGGAATACCCCGTCTAGATAAAGACAGGGCAACTTGCGCTTCAAACTGTGATCTAAATCTCATGATGCAGTATTTACCATCTGTATATACTGTTTATCCATATAGTCTTGAACCCATTCAGGGGTGGTTGATTTAGCAAGTGAAAAAGGCACCATAGGAAAGACTACAAGTTTGTTAACCTGTCTTTGCCTACGTATTTCAACAAAGCCCTCAGATATTGCAGACTTTCCAGTACTATTAAACTCTTCTTTCGACCAAAACCCATCCGGTGACATATCTTTTGCAAAAACTATGCATATGAGGTTAGCATTAGTGGCGGCTGACTTAACATGTAGGTTGTCTTGAACAAAGCAATCTCCTTTTACTGTATCAAAGTAAACAAAGGTCGCATAAGAGTTTTGTTCTATTTCTAAATCGCTAATTCTTTCTGGCATATATAGTGACATTACACTTCATCCTTTACATGCTTGCTGTACCAAACTCTAGGCTTTGTCTTAGCGCTTGACTTTGCTGACATCTTATACACGGCATCAGGCCAGCAGTACTTCTTATAACCACAGTAACCACAGGTTCTATCCAGAGTTCGGTTTCCTGTCTTCTTAACAGTACCCGTCTCTTTATCCTTGTAGGTTTCAGCAGTGTCAGTAAAACACTTGTCAATGGTTGGGTTGGTGAGTACCTCTCTAATATTCCTGTCTGCTAGCTCTAAAGCCTCTTCTCTATCCTCGTCCTGCACAAGGGGAGCTTCACATACAGCCCACTCACCTGTAGACTTGTTAATGGCTATCCACCCGCCAAAGGTTGTTCCAGCAGCCTCTGAGTATAGGTAGCCCTGTGGTACGTAGCCAAAGGGATCATCCTGCTTAATGTTGTTATAACCGCGATTAGCCGCAAACTTCATAGAGAAGGAACCGGGTGCTGCACTTTTAATGTCATAAATCTTATTGTCTATCTTGACATCATAAGTACCTTTTAGTGTTGTGCCACCAATATCAAGACTAACGGCCTCTTGTTCCCCCTGTATCTCAACTCCAGAAGCCTTGAGTACTGTTACAGCAACAGCTTCTATTAAGTCTCCAAACAGGAATTTCATTACAAGGGTGTAATCTACTTCTTCCTCTTTGTCCTCACGAATTGACATCTTTTGCTGGCATAGGGGTTTACCTACGCCAGACATACGTACACGGTATTCAGGCTTCCTATCAAATTGCCTCTGAATAGCGGAGCCGCACATTTCCTTAAACTCTTCGATAAGGTGAGGGGGAAGACCTTCGCCTTCGCCCCTCGATGCCTTTTCAAGAAAATGCTGTACTTTATGTAACAGCATGGATGACATCAGATGCTATCCACTGCCTCTAAAGAGTTGGCTACATCCAAGTCATCTCGCGAGAGTACTGCATCCTTACGATCCCTATACTCCTTAATAACCCTTACATTCCACTTATCAATGTCTTCCATAAAGGTGTTTAGAAGTTCAATATCCCCGCTTTCTACTTTAACCGGCTTAGGCTTATCAAAAACAGGAGTGTAGTAAATCACGCTACCATTTACATTACGCTTCGTTGCAAGCTTGGCCTTCTGACCAAACATTAGTTTAGTAGAGGGAACTTCACGGATATAGTTAGCAACAGGCATGAAAGCAGAGCCTCGCGCGGCCCAGATAAAGGGTGTACCCTTAAGGTCTACTTCTTCACCTTCCACAGTTTTAGCATCAGGTGCGGATGTAACCACACCATACACAACCTGTGTGCATTTAATGCTCTTCTGCTTTGCGTGTTCAATAGAGTTAACAGGTAGTCCAGAAACTTCATCCTTAGACAGCTTACCACATTTGTTACCGCCGCTGGTATCTGGAAAATCATCACTAAGCGAGGGTGCTAGCACAGTACGAACTGATAGTTCGGGCTGTTCATTGTTCCAAAGGTCATAGGAGTAGTATCTCACAAACAGGCGTAGCTCCATCTCTTTAGAGTAGATAGACTTATCACCCATACGCAAGCGGAAGGCACCCTTCGGCAGCGTCTCCCCTTCTTTGGTTTCATTCTGCTGCTCAATAGCTAGCCGGGGAAGCCCAACAGCAGCCTTTGAGTTTACATCCACCTGTCCAATCATAGCTGCGATTTTTGCTACATTCTCGTCATTAAAATCTTCAATCTTCATTATGGTACTCATCTAATCTGATCTCCTGTAAGTTTAGCCAATCATGGCCTATCTTCAATTCTATATCAATAGGCATGTCAAAGTCAACATTAAATTTTAGCTTACACTCGTTAGGTATACATAGCATAGACTCCCTCATTAATTTAACCATTTGACTCTTCTCGTCAGGATGAACATCCATAACTATAGAGTCGTGTACTGTATTAATAATCTTACTCTTAGGCTTAATCGTAGTCATAGCCTTTAGCGTTTTGTGTAGTCGTATCAAAGCTAAAGGTAATAGGTCCGCTGTTGCAAAGCCCTGAACAGGGTAGTTCTTAATGGCGGTAGCCCCCACTGCAGTACCTCTTCGGGTATACTTAGCATAGGGGAAAGAATACTCCCGGCCAGATGGTAATACAACCTTCTTTGTAGTTACAGCCTCTTCCTGAAGCCTGTCATGCCATTCAGATACAGCTTGATACTTATTCCTAAAAGCTGCGTAATAAGCCATTTCTCGGTTGTTGCCTAGCATACCACCATACAAAGGCTTGAAGGTATGTGCCTTTGCATCCTGTCTTGATACCCCCATGATGCTAGCAGTGTATGCGTGTACATCATACCCGGCTGTAACCTCTTCATAGATCACAGGATCTTTTGACAGGAAACCGGCAACCCTGAACTCTAGCTGGGAATAGTCACCCTCTAGAATATAACCACCTTCATGCCTAGAAACAATTGCCTCTCTTGCAGGGAATGTGTTTCCACGCGGCATGTTTTGAAAGTTTGGTCTACTTGACGACAGTCTTCCAGTAGCAGTGACGCACTGATTAAACTGAGGATGAATAAAGCCATTATCATCTTGATACTTCTCCAAGCTATCTACAAAAGTGTTAAGGTACGTCCTTATCATAGAGTACCTCATGTACTTATCAACAAACTCCCTAGCATCACCCTCTAGGTCAAGTCTTATCTGTGTAAGCGTCTCTTTGTCCGTCTTAAACCCGCCAGAGGCAGTGTCTTCTGGGCCTCTCGGTATTACTCTAAGTCCAGCAGGTTCTTTAAGGTGTTTGTAGTGTATACCCACACCCCTGCATCGACTACATTTCTTTTTGTTCTTACTTCTCTCACCTGACTTTATTGTGTAGTAGAAAGAGCCTCTGCCATTACAGTGTGAGCAGGATATGCCTGATGTCCTGCGTACTACAGGGGCTAGCTCTTTAACAAGCGCATTAAATGCGGGCCTTTGCATTTTAGTCTTATTCTTTTGCTTCTTGGTATTGCCCCTAATCTCGGTACCAATATTAAAAGCACTCTTCCAAGCGTTCTTGTCCGATACTTTTCTGGAGTAAAGCAGGATGCTGCGGTCGTCCGGGCTGTCAAGATTGATAGGAGTGTCACCCATAACCCTCTCAGCGATAGCCATGAGGTCGTTGTACAGGCTGTTGTATTCATTCTGATACTCTAACTTGATCCTAGTAAGCTTCTCATTGGATATTTTAATACCGGCACTCTCAATATCTATAAGAGCGTCAAGCATCTCCATCGATAGTTCAAGCACATTTTGCATGGATATCTCCGTAGACTGAGGAAGGTTCGTAATTGTCCCATGACATACTAAACTCTGCTATCTGCATATCAGCTAATTGTTTTGTTATCCTAACATCATTCATACAATACTGATTAACTATATGAGGAGGCATGCTCTCGTAGGATATCTTATTCTTTATATACTCGGACGTTAAGTCAGTACGTTTTTCAGAAAGCCCTCTCCTCTCACAACAAGCTGCAAGGCTAAGTCCTACCTTATTACCCCTAGCAAGAAGATACTCGGAAATCATAGTGTCAAACAAATGACCGTCATACTTAAAGCCACAAGCCCTTAACCACTGCAGATCAAATTTAAGGTTGTGGCCTATAAGGCAGCTAGTTTTATCTAACACAGACTGTATCTTAGGCGCGGCATCCTTTGTTGCAGGAATTGCATCGTGGTGCAGCCACACTTCCATCTCTTCGCTGTACATGCCGGGTATTTCACTGGCAATACCAACAAATACAATCTGGTTTCCAAAGAAGGGAGAAGATACAGTATTGGAACCGAAGGTCATTGTAGTTTCTATATCAATAGTTGTAATCATGAGAATATATCCCTGTCACCATCTCTGCGTAATACTATAGAACCATGCCAACCATTAATCTTGTTCTTAGAGAACTTAATAGTTCTGAACTCTTCATGTTCTGCTATACCAATACCAATGATAATATCTGCTTCACCCGCCTTACCTGTCTTAGAACCATCTAGCATAGAGTAATCAATAGTCTCTCGACCATGCGCCTCATAAGACGCCTGTGATATAGCCCATACAGCAACATTGTTTCTCTTCGCAAGCTCTCTGGACCGGCAGTACAGCTCCTTTAACCGCTCATCACCGCGAGAGAACTCACCATCAATCCTAATCTTATCTAACTGATCTATTATCACTACATCAACTTCATTACGTATGCAGTAATCTTCTACCTCTTGTATAGAGGTTCCTACACAATCCATAAAGTTAATGTAGGGTACAGCAAGCTCTTTATACTTATCTATAAACTTGTCTTTATTTGTAAAGACCTCAAGCTTGGACATCTCGGTGATAGACTTAGCCACCCGCATCCTAGTCTTTCTAACCGGCTCTTCATTGCCCCAATAGGCAACCTTAATCTTGTTCTTAACATACCACCCGGCTAACCAAGCTGCAAATGAAGTCTTACCTACTTCAGGTCTTGCAAAGATTACGCCAAGGTTCTGTCTGTCAATGCCGGGGACGTAATCGCGTATCTGGGTAGGAAAACTAAACTCAGGGTCACGTTCAAATTCTTCAAGAGAGGTTTCAATAGCCTCATTTAAAACAGAGTAAGTCTGCGACTGTTTTATATCGTTGTTCTTTAGTTCTTCTACAGAATTGAACAGAGAGTTAGTATCACTAGACTTACCAACAAAAATTCCAAGGGCTTGTTCTCCTATTTCCTTTGCTTTTGTTCTTTTCCAAAAGGCGTGTAACACATCTGCAACAAGCTCTGCGTTTACTTTTGTAGCCCGTAGCTTATCTAGCTCTCTACCTACCTTCTCAGCAGTAGCCTCAGGTAAAGCAGGGTATTTGGCTTGGTGTCCAAGGGATAAATCATCTACAGTTAAATCACCCTCATAGTTTTTGTGTAAGTGTGAAAGCGTTTCAATTATTGTTGCTACTTCTTTTGGAAAATACTCTTTCTTTATAAGGCTAGCTACCCGGTTGTAATTTTCTTTACTCAGACAAGCAACAAGTACCGCTCTGTCAATCATATATTTTCAAAACCTTTCTTGACTCTTCAACATCCAACTTCTTTAGATCTCTTTCTAAAACAACCATATCTACATCTTCTAGTTCCCACTTCAACCTCATAACCATATCAATGGCTTTAGTTGTAGCGTCTTTATCTAGTGCAACTGTCACCCTATCGAAATTTGCAAGAATGTCAAGCGCCTTGTCAGACAGGCTGGTTCCCAAGAGAGCGACGCCCGTTGCAAAAGATGATACAGAACAAGCCGAAGCACAATCCTCTACAACAACTGCATGGGTAGATGTTCCACAGACAAAGGGTATACCATTCTCGCCATACCTGTACCACTTAGGGCCAGAGAAATAACCGCCACCTACATACCTGCCAGCAGCATCAACAATCTTATTGTTTTCTTTTATTACAAATACTGCTCTGTCGCGTTTATAATCATATCTTATATCAGCCAGCTTGTTAACCATTGCGTAATCACATTTGTTTTCAACTATATAAGAACAAAATCTATCAGAAAAGTTAGCCCTACGCCAGTGTTGCTTTTCAACTTCTAGCCCTACAGGTACATTAGGTTTTAACATTTCATCGACTACTGTAAATGAGGTTTCTGTTAAACCCTCTTTGATAATACCACCCTTTGTACACTCAGCATGAAAACAATAATACTTAACACAATCAGTAAAACTTGTTACAGATAGTGTTTTTGTTCCATTACATAAGGGACAATCTAATCTAATAGACGTACCTATAGGTATATCTATAGTATATATATAATCTTTAATAATATTATTCATTAATATAATATCCTAAAGTATAAAAGTAATTCGGGAGACGGTAACCTACCTGATATCACGTATTTTTAGGGCTGTCAAGGTAGAAAATGGTTTGACATCAGATTTAATTTATGGTAACCTCTGCATCTTCCAACCGGAGATAAATCATGATTACGATTAGTTACCCCAGAATGTCAACCCCTGAACTTCAGCGCCGCGTATTTGAGGCTACTGTGCAGGATAAAATATTCACTGTAGAGTTTATTAAAGCAGATGGCACTAAGCGTACAATGAATGCTAGGCTAGGAGTTAAGAAGCACCTTAAGGGTGGTACTAACTGCAACACAAATAAGTCTATGCTGCCTGTTTATGACCTTAAAGCGAAAGGGTATAGGAATATAAACTTAGAAAGTTTACAGTCTGTAATTGTCAATGGCGTTAACCACACATACACATAAAAAGAGTAATTATATGGGTAATTATATGGGTAATGCGTTCCACACTAAAGAGTTTATTACTAAGGTTCTTAACCTGCGCTATAAAGATAACATGTCATCAACACAGGTAGTAAAAGAACTTGGCGAGGAGTACTTTCGTGAACATCGTAGATTAATGACAAGGAATGTAGTCATTGGTTTGTGGAACAGAAACAAGCGCCTTGTAGAAAAGGAAGACATTGCCAAGGAGATAGTAGCTGTAGCATCTAAGATAAAGTTACAAAAAGTAAGTAGTACATATATAGGTAAAGATACTCAATCTGTTTTTAGAGTTAGGAAGTGTTTGTCCTGCAGGAAAGAGGTTATGCTAGAAAAGAATATCTACATATGTACACCTTGTAAGCAGACTGAACACTATAAGTATGCTACTATGTCCCACTCATGTCACACTTAAGGTACAGTACAATGATGAATAGAAAACAAAAGAAGGGCATACAGTCTAAGCTTGCTGTTATGCGATACTATGTAGATAAAGGCTATTTCGTATACAATGAGACTAACAACACAGGTCCGGTGGATCTTGTTGCCATACACCCGGAAACACTGGATAAGAAGCTGGTAGAGGTTAAGAGTATGTCGTTCCGGTCAAAGAACGCTAACTGGCGTCCCGGTACAATGATTAATAGGGCGCTAACACCACTGCAGAAAAAGCTTGGTGTAGAGCTAGTATACTATAACATTGAAACAGGGATGGTTAGACATGCGTAAAAGAATAGCTCGTCGCCCAAAGCCGGAAAGCTCCAAGAGGCAGGATGGTAAAGTACTCACATGGGAGTGGTTTTATGAGACTGAGCTTGGTAACTACCCAAGAAGCTGGATTAAACGATTTCCACATGTAGCTGATCGAGGACGTTGGGTAGTGACTGAGATTACAGAAGATGAAAAATGACTTACATATACCTAGTAAGAGAGCATTGGGGTTTCTACATTAATGAAGCAGATGAATATGTAGCTGCCTTCTCCACAGAAGAAGAGGCTACTAAATGGGTAGATGAACGTGTAGAAATACACAAACTTAAGTATGGAATAGAGAAAAAGGTTCTAGGTAAAGGTTTTCGGGACTGAACGAATAATAAGCTTTGAAAATTTGTCGGCCTAAAAACTAGCCCTACGTTTTAGCTAAAAAGCACTCGTAGTTCAACTGGATAGAACAACAGACTTCTAATCTGTAGGTTGCAGGTTCGAGTCCTGCCGAGTGCGCCACTCTATCCTGTACAGATTAAAAAAACACTTGACGGGTGCTGGACGTATATGCTAATGGTTTAATTCTTCT
>TARA_R110000823_G_scaffold25179_3_pt1 | contig 20153 bp, 10 predicted proteins | sample TARA_R110000823 | Tara Oceans TARA_R110000823 (sample SAMEA4397722) | marine metagenome | biome: Polar Biome; feature: [DCM] deep chlorophyll maximum layer (ENVO:01000326); material: water (ENVO:00002006), including particulate matter (ENVO:01000060) such as... | depth 20 m | reverse complement strand
AAGCCACAAAAAAGCTTTAAGCAAGGGTGGTTCTAACAAGGATGGTGTACGTATAGAAAGTAAGAGTAAGAACCGTAGCCGTAATTATAAGAAGAAGAAATAGTGCAGATAGTCAAAGATAAAGCCGTACTACTAAGACTACGTAACCCCAAAAAAGTAACAGACGTAATACCTAAAAGCAAAGAGCTAGTAGATAACAAGGTACTTGTTAACTGGGGGTTAGACGAAGTACACGTACTGAAGAACCTAAATATAAACGTGCCCTCCCCTATACTATCTAAGTATAAGTGGACGGGTAAGCATAAACCATTTGAACACCAGAAAGACACCGCAGCATTCTTGACGTTAAACAAACGCGCTTTCTGTTTCAACGAACAGGGCACAGGTAAGACAGCATCTGCAATATGGGCAAGTGACTACTTACTGAAAGAAGGTAAGGTGAAAAGAGTATTAGTTATATGCCCTCTATCTATCATGGATAGTGCGTGGAGAGCAGACCTTTTTACTTTTGCAATGCATAGAAGTGTAGATATAGCTTATGGTTCTTCTGAAAGACGTAGGAAAGTAATCAATCAAGGCGCAGACTTTGTAATCATAAACTATGACGGGGTAGAGATAGTAGCTGACGATATAGCCAAAGGAGGTTTTGATTTAATAATAGCCGATGAGGCTACACATTATAAAAACGTGCAGACTAAACGGTGGAAGGTACTCAATAAACTAGTATCCTCAAATACTTGGTTATGGATGATGACAGGTACTCCCGCAGCGCAATCCCCCCTAGATGCTTATGGGTTGGCTAAACTAATAAACCCAGAGTTAGTACCTAAATTCTTTAGTTCCTTCCGTGACATGGTAATGCTTAGGATCAACCAGTTTAAGTGGTTTCCTAGAGAGGATGCGGTAGAGACCGTACATAGGATACTGCAACCTGCTATCCGGTACACGAAAGATCAGTGCCTTGACCTACCGGACATAGTATATGTCCAACGAGAAGTGGAACTAACTCGCCAACAGAAGAAGTACTACGCGCAGTTAAAGAACCATATGGTGATGCAGACTACGGACAACCAGATAACCGCCCCCAATGCCGCAGTTAACATGAATAAACTACTACAAGTATCCGCAGGGGCAATCTATACCGACGATGGGGAAGCTCTAGAGTTTGATATGAGGCACAGGTACAAGGCTCTTAGAGAAGTTATTGATGAGTCTAGTAAGAAGGTATTAGTGTTTGTACCTTTCAGACATACGATAGACATAATAGTAGGGAAACTAGAAGCAGACAAAATAACCACCGCTATAATACGGGGGGATGTGCCAGCTACTAGACGTACAGAGATATTCAAGAAGTTTCAAGAGGAAGAAGATCCAAAGGTTTTAGTAGTACAACCTCAGTCTGCCGCTCACGGGGTAACCCTAACAGCAGCGAATACAATTGTGTGGTGGGGGCCAACTAGTAGTTTAGAAACTTACGCTCAAGCCAACGCAAGAATCCATAGAGCGGGACAAGACCACAAATGTACAGTAGTTCAATTGCAAGGTTCTGATGTAGAGAAGCGTATATACTCACTTTTAAATAACAGAATAAATATACACTCACAAATACTAGAATTATATAACGAAATACTTGACTAAGTAGATAACGTAACGTATATTCGTATCTCCCAGTGGTTACTGGTGCAAGGAGAACTAAATGACTATACCTACTGAAGGGGATGTTTTATCCCCAGATAAACTGACGAGGCTTGCTAAAGTATACATACGTATACGGGAAAAAAGAGCCACTATAAAGAAAGAGTTTGACGAGAAATACGATGAACTCGGTTCTAAGATGGAGGCTATATCTAGTGCGTTGGATAAACATTGTGTCTCTAACGGTGTAAAAAGCGTTAAGACTCAGGGTGGAGAAACCTTCTATAGAAAAGTTAGCACACGTTACTTTTCTAATAATTGGGGAGAGTTTTTTAAGTACGCCATTGAGAATGATGCAGCGGGGCTTATCCAACAACGCATAAGTACTAAGAACCTTAAAGAGTACTTAGAAGAAAATAAAGATATTGTTATCCCATCCCTACAAGCAGATTCGTCTTATTCTATAAGTGTTAGAAAAGGGAAGGGCGATATAAATGAGTGAATCTAAGTACTCTAACGTACATGACGTTGCTAAGTTTTTTGATATATCTGAGCCTACTGTAAGGCTGTGGGTAAAGAAAGGTCTAATAGACAGGTCATGCTACGTCAAAGCTGATACTACTTACCGTTTTGATATACCCGCTATAGAGAAACATCTAAGGGGTGAACTCGTAGAGGCAGGTGAGCAACTTTTTGCGGAGTCTGAGCCTGACGAATTTACAGGTATAGCTGCGCTTGACGAAGACTTTTAGTGCGTAGATTAAGTATACGTACAGGTAACTTTGAAACTGGGAATGATAGTTTTGGTGATGAAGTAGAGGTAGTAGTTGTCAATGCGGCACCTGTATCTAGGGCTTTTTACCAAAATAGTTTTGACCTTAATAGTTTTCAGAAGCCTGTATGTTGGTCTACTGATACGCAACAACCCCACAGCAGTGTTCTGTTAGAAAACAAACAAGCACATAGGTGCATTGATTGTAGTCAGAATGTACGGGGGAGCAGTTCTAGTGGGGGTCGGGCTTGCCGATTCTCACAGAAAATAGCTGTCATGTTTGAAGACGGTCTAGACACTGTATACCAGATACAAGTACCTGCCAATTCTATTTTTGGTAAGGCTAAGGGTAAGAATATGCCCTTGCAGGAATACGCAAAGTTCTTAAACGGACGAGGTACTTCCGCTGAATCTATATACACAAGGATTTTTTTTGACAAAAACAGCATGGTGCCTAAGTTATATTTTGCACCAAACCGTCCGTTACAGGAGTGTGAGGTAGCACAAGTAGTTTCTATGATAAGTCACAAGGATACTATTGGGGCTATAACTACCGACTACTCTACGGACTATACATTTAATTTTAGTTCTGAGGAGAACACAATGAACCACCAGATAAAAGGGGCCGAAGCACTTTGGCCCAAGCTTGACCAACCCTACTACTTTGACAAGGCAGCTAACAGAAGCCAACCTTGTGACGCTAAGACAGATGGCGCGGAATTTTGCATTGATCTTAAAATACCCTACAGCGAAGCTATAAAGCTACGTAAAGAGATGAAAGCTTTCTATGAGGAGAACGCTGAAGAATCTTGGGGTGAGTTTGATGATAGGTTTACTATTATAGAGGGTAGTAAAAAAGAAAAGAACGCAGTGTTTAAAACACAGTGCAAAGTTAAAGCGGCCTATAATGACCGTCCGACTCCTAAACCCAAGCAATACAAAGCAAACTTGGAACCATTACCAGAAGACTTTCAGTTAACTACTGGTAGTACCGTAAATATAGAAGTAGGTTTCTATGCTTGGTCTAATCCTGCTATGGGTAGTGGAGTATCTTTAAGACCTAGAGCCGTACAGGTTATCGCGTTAGCTGAAAAAGTTGTATCCAACAGTTTCACTGCCCAAGAAGGTTATGGGTCTGAAGAAGGTGAAGAAGGTCATTCCTTTACAGCAGTGGGTGATACACCTGCTAAAGTAGATGAGGAGCCTGACGAACCCGAAGAGCCAAAAGCTATAGTAAAGAGTAAGAAAGCCCCACCTAAAGAAGATTCATTAGACGATCTAATAGATGAATGGGATGAATAGACTTTAGGTTTCGTCGCGGGTAGGGAGTTATATCCCGAAAACAGCGGGTTCTTATGTAAGTTCTCCGCTGGTTCCGCGACTCTTTTTTTGGGGCTAAAATGGAAACAGAACTATTTTTAAATAGTGTGCTATGTAGTGACGGCTCGTATTGTCTATTCGCTTCTAATTCGAAAGCAAACAAAATAACACAAAAGTTTTTTGACAATACTACAGACCTATTAGCAACCGCATACAGACTAGATAGCGAGGGTTGGGATACCTATTTTGCACTATCTACGTTTATAACGTCCGAGTCTAGGACATCATCCAATGTACATAAACTAAAATCTTTTTTTGTAGACCTAGATTGTGGGCCTAGCAAAGATTACGAATCACAGGAAGAAGCTCTTTTATCGCTTAAAGATTTCTGTATAGCTAAAGGTGTACCCAAACCTACGATACTAAACTCTGGTAGGGGCATACATGCATACTGGCCTTTAGAAGAAGCAGTACTTCCAGAAGAATGGTTACCAGTAGCAAGGAGTTTTAAGGAAGTACTTTCCAAAAATAAGGTATATGCAGACCCTGCGGTTACCGCAGATACTGCTAGGGTACTACGTATCCCGTTAACCCATAACCACAAAACTACTCCTCCAGCATTAGTAAAACTTATAAGTAAATTCGCTGAACCTTTAAGCTTTGATACATTCTCTAGGTTCTTCGGTGTAGAACAAACCCCTATACCAAGAGCAAAAGGCTCCCCCAAGAGCGCAGTTATGGATGCCTTACTTGGTAGCAGAGAGTCACGTTTTATAGACATAATTAAGAAGACTAATGCAGGTAGTGGGTGTGAGCAGTTAAGTCTGATAATGACAGACCAAGAGAATACTAGTGAGCCTATGTGGAGAGCAGGGCTTTCTATAGCTAGATTCTGTAGTGATGGAGATAAGGCAGCTAGAAAACTATCTAAAAAACACCCTAATTATTCAGAGGAAGAGACGGTTAAGAAATATGGTCCAATCAAAGGGCCATACACCTGTGCTAAGTTTGATGAGTTTAGTCCTGATATATGCCCTAGTTGCCCAAATTGGGGGAAAGTTAAATCCCCTATTGTATTAGGTAATGGCTTCAAAGAAGCTGAAACCAGTTCTTCAATACCTGACTACCCTCCCCCCTATTTTAGAGGGGCTAATGGGGGAGTGTTTTTACGCTCTTCTACGGCAGATGGGGATGTAGATGAGAAACTTATTTACCATAATGACCTATACGTAGTTAAAAGAATTCACGATCCAGAACTAGGGGAGAGCGCCGTTATGCGGTTACATCTACCTAGAGATGGGGTACGTGAATTCACTATACCTCTAGCAGCTATTACTTCTAGGGAGGAGTTTAGAAAAGTAGTAGCTTCTCAGGGAGTAGCTGTTACTAAAATGGATGATCTGATGTCTTACACAACTAGTTGGATAAATGAATTACAAGCTAACAGCGTAGCTCAAGATGCACACAGGCAGTTCGGCTGGACTAGCCCTAAGATGGAGGCATTCGTACTAGGTAACCAGAAGATAACCGCAGACGGTATAGAGTTTAACCCCCCATCTAATAACACTATAGGTCTATTTGACGCTTTTGAACCTAAAGGTAGTCTAGAAGAGTGGAAAGAGACTATAGATTTTTGGAATAAAGATGGGTTAGAACTATACCAATATGTCTTAGGTACAGGGTTTGGTTCAGTTCTTATGGAGTTCTTTAACGCTAACTGTGCTGCTATGCACCTACATAATTTAGACTCAGGGGTAGCTAAAACTACGGCTATGATTGCCGCTACAGGTATATGGGGGAACCCAGTGAGACTTATAATGGATAAGGAGGACACCTTTCTAAGTAAGATGAACCGTGGGGAGATATACCACAGCTTACCTTGGTGCATAGACGAGATAACTAACCTTACCCCCAAGCAAGCTTCTGACCTTATCTACCAGTTTACCTCTGGTAAGCAACGTGCTCGCATGGCATCAAGTAGTAATGTAGAAAGGTTTAGGGGGCATGCTTGGAGCTTACTATCTAACACTACAGGTAACGCTAGTATTATCGAACGTGTGAGTATGGCTAAAGCTATGCCCAAAGCAGAGGCACAGAGGGTGCTAGAGTGTTATGTACCTAATGTGAAACACCTGTTTGATTCTATAGAAGAGACTTATGAGTTTGAAGGGGCAGTTAAATACAAGCAGTTTGGTACCGCAGGTATACCCTTCGTACAATATATAATGAATCACTTAGAGGAAGCTGAAGCACTTACTAAACAAGTTAAAAAGTATGTGGATAAAGAAGGTACATTGAGTCAGGAAAACCGTTTCTGGTCTGCACATATAGCAGCTACCATGTCTGGGTTAATACTGGCAAAACACGCAGGGCTACATAACTTCCCGATAAAAAAGATATTCAAATGGGTAATAGAGGTACTACTTCCTCAGAACAAACGTAATACAGAAACAAGTGATGCCTCAGTATTTGACATAATGAACGATTTCTTCAGTGAGCATATAAGTAACATCCTGCAGATAGAGAGCACTCAAGACCTACGTAAGATGCATGGTAATGGGCTAGATGATTTAGTTATACCTGATGTAATGGCTAGGGGTAAGTTAGTTGCAAGATACGAACCTGATACTAAGAAGTTTTACGTGGTACCTAAGATACTCAAAAATTGGTGTGGTGAACTACAGATAAATTATGGGTACTTAGTCAAGCAGATAAAAGAACACTGTGACGGTAAACGAGAGAAAGTTAGATTAGGTAAGGGTACCAAATTAGTTCTCCCTGCGGCTGACGTACTAGTTATGAAGTTTGACTTAGATGAAGACGAAGAACCTAGAGATACTACGGGCGTATGACCTATACCCTGATGGGGTAAAGATAACCGTGGAGTGGGACGATATGGTAGTCGGCGCTTCTGCGTTCATACCATGTATAAACACTACAAAAGCGAAGAAACAGCTTAAAGTAGTGTTTAATGCTAAGGAATGGGCACTTAAAGTAGATATAAGGGTAGAAAGTGGGTTTCTGGGGGTGCGTGTATGGAGAATTCTATGATAGGATTCGCCTAGCGGTGTTTGGTCATACCGTTCTCCTATGGTAGCTCCCCCCTTAATTGGGGGAGTTATTATTCTTCTAGTATTGGGTTGTACTCAGAATTGCTGGATGTATCCCCGTTGAAAGCCCTATTTCTATCGTCTGAAATCTTTTGAACGTACTCCTGCATGAATCGAGGCACGTACACCCCGTTGACATACTGACCCTCACTTCGCCTAGCGTTATATGCTGAATCTTTTAGACTACGAATTAATATTGCTGATCCGGGGAACTTTACGGCTTCTTTATTGTTAAACGCCTCTCGGTCTTCCATAACTAAAGCCATCTTTGGAGCGTCAGACTCCGCTTCCGCTTCCCTATAACGCTTGTATATATCTGCTCTTTTCTCTGCTACTGCCTTACTCATCCTTCTGTATCTAGCACTCATGTCTGACCTATACGCCACTTCTGAAGGGCGGAACCCAAAGAATTGCAGGGCTAACTCACCTCTGGTTACATCTGCGTATATAGGGTGCCCATCCCTAGATCTATATCCCTCCCTAGCTAACCGCCCAAAAGAAGATTTCCAATTATTAGCTAACCCCGGAGGTAACATTTTTTCTATACCCCTTTCTGTTTCTCCGTTATAGACATCTAGCCCACCCTTTACAGTATTCTGAATAGTAGATCCAGAAGGACCGACTGCAAGCTGTGCTACAAAAGCAAAGAAATCTGGTCTTGTGTTCCATTTATTTTGTTGGAGGATAAGAGAATTTAATTTAGCTCTATCAGTTATGTCGATACCTAAACCGTAGTTTATAAGCCCTTTGTAGAAGAGTTCTTTTAGATTTAGACCGGGCGTTAAATTAGCTAAAGAGTCTTGCGCCTTCTCCTCTGCAGTCTCGTCTTCTGGGGAGACTAGTTCGTCTATCAATGCTTTGGCAGCTACTATCCCCCATAGAGGCATACCTTTTACACCTAATAAAAATAAAGTGTGTAGGTGTACAAAAATAAACTGTTTTAACGCTTCGTTCCTAAGAAGCTTATCTTTTACAGTATTCCCTTTATACATAACTTTTATGGCAGAAACCCCAGTATTTAACATCAAGGTATTCATTTTAAAGCCATAAGTCTTATACATAGCCATCACACGAAACATATGTTTCTTTGCTATTTCTGGACCTGTCTCTAGAAAAATACCCCCGTTAGTTTCTGTAGCCGTATACATAGCTTTTACCGCTGCATTTTGCATCTGTATTGGTGTTAGGGTATTAGGATCATTAGTTCCTTTTGGTTTATTTTTCTTATTTAAATCTCGTATTCTTTGTAGCTCTAGTTGGTAGGCGGCTACTAAAGTAACTTGGCGGTTAATTCTATCCGCTGTGTTAAACATAGCTGCACCTACTGAGGTAGCTACCTCGTAAGCATTTCTAACTTTATTACCTTTTTTCTCACGCCCTCCTTCTGATATGTTTAGGGTGTCTTGTAAGAATGTTCTGTTTAACTGTCCTGTAGCTAAAGCATAAGTAATTAGGGGTAGTAGATCCTCCATATCTTGTATTTTTTTAGAAGCTTCTTCTGGAGAAACCCCTATGGAGAGATTTTTAAATACACTAGGCTTTATTCGGTATTCTTGTTTTTTACCAACCTTTACTAACTCCACGTAGTTATCTATACCTGCGTCGAGAGATCTCATATCTACGGAACGCATTACTAACCCAGTAGCTTCCATTAACGCACTACCCGTTTCATTCCACCCATACCTACCTGCAAGCATCGGATACACTACAAAGGGTATTTGCCCCATCTGTATTACCGCTGAAGATACGTTCATCCATATAGACTGTATGAAGGCAAACTGATTAAGATTTTTGGCTATGTCTTCAGCTATACCAGTAGGGGGATTCGATGCAAACTGCACATCCCTTAGAAGCCTATCCCGTATCAATGCTATAGCACTTAATTTACTACCGAGTAACGCATCTTCTACAGCGACAGGTAACAACTTGTATTCGGGTTCCTGATTCTTCTTCTGAGAAACTGCCTTTACGTAGTTTTCTTTTACTATGTCACCTAACTGAGTAAGTCTGGCGCTATACTCTAAACGTACCGTCTGTACAGGTATGTCATAACCCTTTGTGGTGAATGCATAGAAACTATCCACTTTAAAACCGGGAGTATTTTTTCGGTTTTGCAATGACTGAGCAAAAGAAGTTTCTGGTAGAGAACTAACCCATAGATCCATTATTTTGTCTACAAGCTCTCCCGCTACTTGCTTATCAGTAGCGTTTGCATTTATTTCTTTTATGATTTGGGATACAAATGAAGACGGGGGAGCATTAGAAAGAAAAGTTTTAGAATCGTATTTACCGTCAACTATAGGGTAAACAAAATCTATATCAGAATTATCTTCTAATTGGGATACTAGTCTTTTAGCTTCTTGATTACTATCCACCATTATCATAGCGAAAGGGTCTTCTCCGCTGTACGTCCCCTCCCTCATTATAAAAGGTACTTTGTACCTACCTTCTCTTGTTAGTGGGAAGTATACCTCTAACAAACTTCTGTCAAATAATTTTGCAAACACTTCCTGCTTTAGTTTTTTAGCCGCTTTTATACCTTCTGGCGTACTGCCAAAAACTTCATCTATACGCCCCTCCATAACTTTCTGCATCTGCTTATAGCTATCGACGTAATGATCTCGCATGAGTTTATATATTCTCATACCACCGTTGGCTTTTAGTCTACGTACATACGGTTGTTGCTTGTTCCATATTTCTATTTTATCTGGTTCGTTAGCGTACCGTTTTAACGCAGCTTTCTTGTTAAGTAGGGGATTTACTTGCCATATTGTAGCTCCAAACTCAGGACTATATATAAGCGCATCTAAGTCCCTCTTTGCAGCAATAGCTTGATCCTTTAGCCTCTTGAACCAACTAATATATTCTTCTTTTACAATATCCGTATTTTTGTTAGCGGCTTGTATAGCTCCTCTTTGTTTGAGCATTGTTTCAAATATGTCGTAGCCCACTCTACCTAAGTCATACTTTTCTGCTAAGACGGCTACATCTTGGCTATCTTGAGTCTTGAGTAGTACTTCTTTAGCGGTGTCTGATACTGACCCAAACGTATTTACTATAGCGTCCGTAAAGTCTTGTCTTGTCCCTCCACTTTCGACAATAGCTTTCTGTATTTTCTCTATATTTGCTAGAACTTCTTCGGGTCTCTGACTGTTTGCTTCGGTTATACCTACACTTTTGGCTGTAGGAGCCAGTAAAGCTTCAACTATTTTACCTACGTTAGACAGTATTGACTCTTTAGTATCTATAGTACGGACAGAGGGTATTTTAATACCACTCTTAACCATGTCTTCCTTACGACCTAACCCTACATATGAAAGAACTCTATTTAAAAACTCTATAACTATGTTAGCAAATCGCTTAAAGGAATTTATTGGCCCACCTTCAGGGTATACGCTAGATATAGCATGCCTAAACTCCATGTTACTAAGAGCTTCAGCAACAAATTCTTTTAAGCTAACGGACCCGTACTCTTCGGTACCTAGTATCTCACTAGTTTCTTTAAACAACTTGTTTAGTTGTTTAGTTGTTGGATGAGACTTATTAGAAAGTACAGCGTTGAGTACAGCGTGAGCAACTTCATGCAGTAGCACATGGCTATTCATACCTTCCGTAGAATCTAGTTTTATAGTATCTGTTGTTTCATCAAACAATCCCGCTACGTCTAGACCTAAACTATTTTTAAGGTTAGGAATAATTTCTACTTTTACACCATTAAGGTATGCAGGGAAATTAGCAGCTATAGATTTAATCAAATCTCTATAATCTTTGGGCACACTATTGCCCTTAGAACGTGCATCTAAAAGACCTAGAGCAAAACGTAAATCTCCCTTTTGTAACGCCCCGATTACAGATGGGTGTAGTGGTAACGCTAGTTGAGAGACTGCGTTTGAGGGTAAGTTAAATTCGTCAACTATATCCTTGTTAAGATAGTTAAGAGTTACTTGTCCAGATAATTCATTTACGTACTCTTCTAAAACTTGTGCTTTTTTAAGGCTGTTTAGTTTTTTACTTCGTGCTTCCTCTCGTTTCTTTAACTCTGTAAATATATCTGATTCAACATCTCCTATCGCTAGTCCCGCTATAAACTTATCTTGAGATCTTTTTGTTCTAGCTTTACCTTCGGGGGAAGCTTCGTATGCTTTTATTTGTTCAGGAGTAAAAGTAGTTACTTCCCCTGATAATGTATCTTTAGAAGGAGGACGTTTAGTAGCTATACCGTAATCTACAAGTTGCTTATCTTTTATTTTAGTTTTATCTCGAACAACCCAACCTTTAACTAAAACTATTTTTGCAACGTAAGCCCTTACTATCTCGTTGTACTTGTCTAGTGTGCCAGCAGATAAGTTACTTAGCACCCATTCTTCAGCTAGGCGACTATTCTTACCTCCTGTCCCTGCAAATTTAGTATTTTCTTCTAGAGTTAAAGCTTTACTTTTTGAGAACTCTACATTGAGATCAGAACCACTTACATCCTCACCTCTTTCAAAGGCTATCGTTACTAACGCATCCTCTAACCTACCTGTTCCTGACAAGTAGTCATACATAGCCCTCTCTGAAATACTAAGTTTGCGTTTATTAGAAGTACTTAGTACCTCTATTGCTTTGTTTCTATCACTAGAAGTAACAAAATTACCTGCACTAGTTGTACTTTCTACACCCCTTCTTACTAAAGCGATTAAGTCTTCGTAATTAGGACCATACTCAAAATCTAATTTACTAAGTAGCTTATCTCCTGCGTCAATCTTTTCTTGTAGTTTCTCTACTTCCTTAGCTACTACTGACTTTTTATTCTCTCCCGCAAGCAATGCAACGGTGGAGAATAGTTCTACCGTACCGTCTTTTCTTTCTTCAGCTTTACTAACTTTACGAGTAGGTTTTGGTTTCTTTGGTTTAGGTTTGCTAATAGTCTTCTTAGCTTTAACTTTTGTCGGGTATACGTATCTTTCCCCTGCGTCTTTTTTCCGTAGCAAAAAGTATTTTGGGGAAAGACGGGAATAAGAGTTAGGTCCGGGGGCAGTATCGGTAGAAGTATATACATTACCTTTTCGTTCTGTGGTACCTTGAACAACGCTTTTAGATTCTTTAGCCTTATCCCCTTTCAAAAAACCTATAATGTTCTTTACAAACTTTATGTCAGGTTGCGTAACTTCCCCAGCCTGTACTCTTTTTTGAAAGTCAGGCATGCCTTCAGCAATTTGATTGGGGTCCGCACTAAACAAGTTATCTGATACAGCAAGTACTTTACTTAACGCAGTAGCATCTCTAGGGCTTATACCAAGTAGCTTTCTAGTCCAATTAACAAAAGCATCCCATAGATTACGTATCTTACCCCCTTCACTTATAGGGTCGGCTTCAGATACAGGTACACCTTCTAGATACCTCTTAGCTTCGTTGTTAGTGTTTGTCCAAGCTAGAGTTTCATCAGCGTTTCTAAACATATTAGTACCAGCGACAATACTTCTTTCTACTGGGTCTAAAGTGTTTAGTAACTCTGCGGGTATATTGGCTGTGTCGTAAACTTTTTCCCCTTGCTCGTTAGAAGATGCATAGGGTTCAAAGGGGGATAGCCTGTCGGCAAGATAAGCCTGTATTACTCCCTGCACATTATCTAACTCTGCAACGGTCTTACCTAATGGAGTATTTTTATTCTTCTCCTGCCTACCTATATCTACAGTAGATACTAGAGTTCCATGTACTGCCTCATGCAGTACTGTTTGAAAGGGTGATCCTTCAGATATCTGAGCATTCGGGTTTACATATATAATGTTTTCGTTGAGTAGAAGCTTGCCTCCCACGTCATCTTCAATTTCTTTACCTGTAATATTAGTTACAATTTCTTTGGGGCCAGAAATTACTTTAGGTTCAGGCACACCTACTTCTGCTAGTTCTCCAAAACGCTTACCTAGCGTGTTTGCTAAACTTTTAAACTCAGGATCTGTCTCGTTCTCTTCTACGTTCTTCAGTACTTCCGTTACAGGTGTAGGCTCTAAACGCTCTGATTTAACTTGTTCCCTAGTTACCTCTTCTATGTCTGCATCAGATACATCGTTATCGTATCTCTCTTCTGCTAATGCGTATTCTTTTAGCACTTCTAAAGACGCTTCTTCACTAAGACTAGAAGGAGGTTCAACGGGCGCAGGTATCAGAGTAGGAGTAGGTGCATCTTCTAAGTCTAAACTTAGTTGTTCATCAAACTGCCCTCTTACCTTTCTTCTTTCTAATTGCGTTTTATTTTGGTCAGTTTCTGCAATTATGCGTTCTAGTTCGGATATCTGTTCTAGCTCGGATGTAGGTCCATCATATGTTGCTTGAGTACCTTTACCGGCGGGTATGAATTCGCCCTCTATCACGTTATCACCGGAAGAGATGCCATCTACCATCTGCTTACCGTACTTAGCAGCTAGTCTAGCGTCTCTTCTGGATAGTCCGACATCAAAAGCTCCTGCACCAGATTGAAGAGTACCTCCTACAATAGCAGCACCTGCCGCAACTTCTATATACTCGTCCACTTTGTCGGGACTAGTAGCGTAGTCAATACCACCCGCTTGATAATTTTCAGTAAAAGTTTGCAAAAGTTCTGTGGGAACTTCTGAGAAAGTACCTTTAGCAAAATCTTTAACTATTTTAGTGAGAAAACCACCTTCACTTTTAATATACTTATTAAGCAGTTCTCCCAAACCCCGTAGTTGAAATCTCTGAGCAAGTATTTCAAATCCAGCTTGAGGTATAGCTGCTGCAGCCGCCGCCCACTCATTTATTTCTTCCCTAAAACCTTCTTCTATAGCTTGTTTCTGCTCTTCTCGATTACCTCCAAACATAAAAGGGAGCATACTTGCAGCGGAAACTACAGCGGAACCTAAACCTACAGCAGGAGCACCTAGCCCCAAGGATGCTAGTACTGGTGCTGCGGCTAAACCTGTGGCTATACCCGTACCGGTAATAGGTATTGCTGCCCCTAGTGTTTGTTGCGACCAATCTAAAAACTTGCCGGGATCTTCTAATATTGTAAAGTCTTCAAACCGAATCATATCCCCTTGAAGTTTATCTAGCTCCGCTTGGTTACTCTCTATAGACCCTTGCCCGTAGTCAACCAGACCTTGTATACCTGTTACGTTTCCTGCTCCTTCTAAGGCAGAACCAATTAGAAGATCTCCGTAATCTTTACCACTAGCTAAACCCCTCATAAAATCGCCGGGTTTATTCTCAGGGGGAGTAGGAGGGGGTGCAAGGGCTTCTAAAAATAGTTCTTCTCTTGCAGATCCTTTTGCTTCTTCTGATTTTGGAACTGCAACCCCGCTACCCCCAGCAACTAATTTTAAATAGTCTCCCTGTACCTTTTCAAAAGAAGGATGATCTTGGTTTTCGTCTAACCAATTTTCCCACTCTTCTATACTTGGTGTAGATTTAGCCATCGTAGAACCTATTACTCGTCGGCGGGTTTGTAATTAATCCCGTCTATAGATTTAGATAAATCACTAAGAAGACCTTTCATTATTCCCGTTATTGCAGCGAGCTGTTTTTTGTCGATAATGTTCCTAGTAAGAGCACCCATTGAAGTCATTGCTGATGTTATCCTCTTAGCTACCTCTTGTTTAGATAGAGCCTGACCTTTTATAGCTTCTAAGTTAGTCACAATTACGGCTAGTTCTTTATCGAAGAGGTTCTTATCTTGTATTTCTGCGAATTCTAGTTTCTTTATATCCAAAGATTGTAAGAATTCTAAAGATTTGTTTTTAGCATCTGCTATAGCAAAACCGAATTTATCCGCATCTAACCGATACTGCATTAACTCTTTAACTTGGGCACTATTGTTACCATGCTCTAACTTTGCAAGTTCTAACTCCCTTGCTAAATCTGCGTCATCTTGTTTCTGCGCTTTTTCTCTTAGCGATATTTCTAGTTGTTTTTGCTCTTTGTTAAATAGAGTAGCTGCTACACCCCCTCCACTAACACCTTCCGCAAAACTTTTCTTACCTGCCATCCCTTTACTAATTGCGGATAACATTTCAGGGTCGATCTCCATACCTAGAAAATTCATTTTTCTTTTCGCTAAAACTTTGTCTATCTCTTTATTTCTTGTATCTCTTTTTTGCTTGTATGTATCAAGGATACCGGCTACAGGGTTACCCTCTGCATCAACACTACCATACAGTGTTTCGCTAAATTTCTTGTTACCCGATGTGTATATATTTCCTGCATCGGGGTCAACTTCGTTACCATCCTCTCCCATCCTACGCTTTCTATCAGCTTCAGCCTCTGTAACTGTAGTGCTGTTGTAGTCAAAATTACCCTCTGTTCGCTCCGCTTCTGGTTCTGGTTTTATCCTTGGATCGGTTACACCGGCTACTATCTCCTCTGAAGTCCTTGGATCGTATGAAGGTTTAATTTTCTCTAGATCATCTATCTGCCCTTGGTACTGCTGATCTATAGTAACTTCACTCCCAGTTTCACCACTAAAAGATACAATCCCACCTCTAGCCATATTCTTCATAGCTGCCATGTTAGTGGGTAATCTCGATATACCTTGAGGCATACCTTGGGGTCTACCTTGAGGCATACCTTGGGGTCTACCTTGAGGCATACCTTGGGGCATACCTTGGGGTCTACCTTGGGGTCTAGGTTTACCTAAACCAGAAAGAGCTTGTTGCTGCCTAGCCATTGCAAGGTTGTTTATCCCTCCTACAGACCCTGCTTTATTCATCTCAGGAGTACCCATTGGCGCATTGGATGGAGGACCGCCTAATAAAGTACGCATGTCTTCTGCTGTTTGATCTATAACGGTGGGGTCGTTATCTTGTATATTAACTTTAGAGGCCAAGTCATTGGCACTAGCCTCTATTATCTCTCTAGCCTTTTCTAAAACTAGTCCTGTAGCTAGACTCTTATCTATGTTTGCTCTTTGCTCTAGAGCAGGTACGTTACCTTTATAGGCACTCTCTAAACCACTTATACCTTTTATTGTTTCATTGGTAAGCATCAGGGTGCTCCTGCTGTTGCTGCTGTTGTTGCTGCTGTCTTATCTGAACCAAATAGACCAAACTGCCCAAGTAGTCCTAGAATACCTGTAGCTGAACTTATACCTTCAGTAACAGCATTAGGTGCTATTTGCGCGGTTGTCTGTGCTTCTAATGGTAGTTCCTGCAACAGAGACTGCATGTATTGAGCTTGCTTGTAGGGAAAGTCTCGTTCTTCTGCAAACTGCCCCATATCCGCAGCTATACCCTCAGAAGTAATACCTCTCTGAGTACCACCAAGTCTTTCTTGTTCTCCTATAACATCGAACCCATACTGATTTATAAGTTTCTGCCTGTTATATGCACGTTCTTGGTCTACGTTATACTGCTGTCTACCTTTATCGAAAGCATCACTGTAAGCGGTACCCCGTAATTGAGCTATACCCTGCAGTAGATTCCTATTGGTTTCCGAGTCCATTATAGCTTGACGCGACCCACCATAAGCCCCTGCTTCAGTTAGCCTAGCAGCATCTCCTAACCTACTTATTTGAGAATCACGCCTCATCTCATCTATCTGAGGTTGAAGGGCACTTTCCAAATACGGGTTCATGTACGTACCTGCTATACCGGGGAGAGTATTAAGCCCGGTCATAGCATCTGTAGTCTGCCCTGTATCTGAGGTAAAGGTATTACCTGTAAAACCCTCTGTACCCATGCTACCAATGCCCGTAGAACTTGTAGGGTCTCCAAAGTTTCCCGCGCTAGTAAATGCTTGTTGTTGGAGACCACTACCCCCTGCGGTTAACGGACCAGAGTAAGATTGGTAAGGCTGAGACGCTACGGCCCTTCCTCTACCCAACATATCCGTAACATACGGTCCTGCCCACGAAGATAGGGAGGATTCAAAACCTAAACTGTCATCACTAGCCATTATGCTATTCCTCTTTGCGAAGGCATAAATTCCATCGGGTTAATTTGTTCACCCTGTTTAGAACTACCTGTACGCGCTGTTCGTATGTTATTCATCATACCGTATAGAACGTCTGCCCCAGCATCTGAGTTACCGTTACCTAAATGACTTACTACATCCGCAGGTAATACAAACTCCCCATCACTCAATGCTGCTGGCTGCTGCCCATCTATAGAGGTATTAATTTGATCCGCCATACCATCAGTAGGACCACCCAAGTACCCTCCTCCTGCAAGAGACATAATCCCTCCCGCTTTTGCGCCGTTAGGTGTAAACCTTGTATTTTCAAGCTTCAGTAAGTAGTCGAAATAAGTTCTAGCATATACTTGATTATATATCGCATTACTTACTTTAGGGTTTCCGTCTATAACACTTTGGGCAGCTTCTTCTACTTCCGCTCTGCTCTCCGCAGAAATAAACTTTGTGCCACCTTCCCTAAATACTACGGGTACAAATCTAGTTTTACCATTAAGGGTAAAATCAAAACCGGACTTTTCATCTGCATAAAAATTATCGGCTGATATATACACACCATTAGCGTCTGGAGAATTTAAGAGGTTTATAGTAGCTTGGTCAAGCCCTTCGTAACCCTTTGAGGCTTCTATTCTTTCAGCCCAATTCTCCGAATAACCCGTACTTGGGCCTTTATTAAACGTCCAAGTAGCCCACTCATCTGCCGATATATAGTTATCGTTATTAGTGTCTCCATTATCTGCTTTAATTATGTTATAAGCATCTTGTTGAAGTTCTGTACTATCAAAAGGTCGCCTCCCAAATCGGGATTGGGGATTCCTATCATCGGCTGTAGGTGGAACATATGGCTCGTTCGGAAAATTCTTTTCAAACCACTCTCTGTTGGATTCCGCAGCGGCTTGCTCCTCCGCAAGCTCAGTTTCCATCTGCCCTGAAGGAGGTGCATCACCCGCAGGATCGTCGTCAGGTGTTTCTTCTGGATCGTCAGGTGTTTCTTCTGGATCGTCAGCAGGGGGGCTAAATTCCCCAAACCCTCCAAAATTAGCATAGTTTAGTACTTCTGTATCTTCTCCAAAATTAAGGAAACCATAGCCCGGAGCGTATACAGTGCCGTCATTGTAAAATTGAAATTCGTTAGAGTCAGTTACACTATCTAAATTATATTCAGTTCCAGTAGTACTTATATAATTAGTAGGAGTACTACCTTTCCTATCTACACTTGATGCTAATCTAGAATCATAACTAAAGGACGAACCGGGAACTATGCTATTTATGCCTGTAGGAGCAGTTAAAGCAGGAGCAAAATATTCCTGATTTGGTACACGGGATAGATTATCTGTTCTAAGGTCTAGAGCTTGATCAAAAGCACCTTGCCTCGCCCCCGGAGCATTCTCAGGAGTTACATACTCATAATCTGAAAAGTACCTTTGGCCCCTAGATCCGGGTACTCTATCAGGTAAATAGGTATCCTGTACTTGTTCTCGTACAAACTCGTAATCTGGTATTTCGCCCTTATACCCTATCTGTTGACCATACTGATCTCTATCTTTTCGAGATTCGTTTAACGCTAATCCTGTCGCAAGTAAACCAAGACCCGTCTTAAAATTTTCAGATGGTGGCACGGTTATCTCCTCCCCATATATCCCATTATACTATTTAATTCGTCTATAAACCCTTTGTTAACCATACCCCCACTAGCGGCTTTTTGTGTTGGTACCATTGTTTTTGTAGCCTCTATGTTAGATTTACCTCTATCTGGTATTTTTATACCAGTAATAGGAGTGATAAAACGTTTTAAGTCATCTAAGTCTTTGCTTTGTTTAGTAAGGGCATTTATACCGGCACGTTGCGTTTTAGTGAAACGCTTACCTGCAAATATAGTATCTCCACCTATATCGAAAAAGTATTCTAGCGGGTTTAGCCATGCGTCTGATTCGTCTTCCTCTGGACCTTTTTTACCGGGGATGGAATGAAAACCGCTTCCACCTCCACCTCCACCTCCACCACCACCGGACGGAGGGTTTATTGAGGTTATACTTCCAAATATATCTGATGGGTTGCTAGTGCTGCCCTGAACTTCATCCCTCCTATCCCCAGAACCAGACCCAAATATCTCTTCTAAACTACGACGACCAGCTACATCGTCTATACTACTTATCGTCCCTTCTACAAAATTGTCGGGAGTTATTGGTGGGTCTTTTTCCTCTTCTCCCTCTTCTTCCTCTTCTCCCGCTTCTTCCGCTTCTTCCTTTTTTTCCTCTTCTCCCGGCTCTTCCTCTTCTTCTGCTTCTTCATCATCAATACTACTAAACGGGTTATCATTCTCCGAGGAAGTCCTATCATCTGTAAACTCGTCACTACCCGGACCGGGAGGACTACCGTTTTCTTTACTAGACTTTTCCTTTAGTGCTCCACCTAGCTCACCGAGTAACCACCCTCCAAATACGGTTTGGGGGTACCACCCCCTATCTAAAGATACGCCAGTAAATATCTTACCTAACCATGTTGCGGGAGAGAATATTTTCTCTATTATCTTACCCCCAACTTCAAGAACAGTTACTATGACGTTCCCATCTGCATCAGTAACTGCGTCTTTTATCTCACCTCCTGCGTTTACTATTTCGTCTTTTATATCACGTGCCCAATCTACAACTTTTCCGGGTATAGCAGCAACCTTACCCGCTATTTCTGCAGCCTTATCTCTAACTGCATCATCAATAACAATTTCCCCATCTTTTGATATAGGTATTTCCCAACCTTTACCAGTTAATCCGGGTATGGGTAACCCTATCCTAAGTACAAGGGTGGAATTACCGTCTGCATCAAAGACTACCGCTACTCCAAACCCTGCGTTCTCAAAAATATCAGGAGTATTTGATGCCGCTGCCTGTGTTTTTAAAGCTTCGCTTAATGCATCTGTCCCTTCTGTTACAAGATCTATAGCTTTACTTCTAGCGTCTTCAAGCCACTCTTTAGGTGGTTCTGGTAACTCAAACTCAGACCCTTCTAATCCTAAATCTTTAACTTCTTGAGGATCTAGTTTAGTAGGATCAATATCCCCAGTAGATACCCCGTCTATTAACTGTTGTTTTCTTTCCTCATCAGTAGCTTCTTCTAATCTATCTGGAGGAGTACCTTCTATTGCATCCGCATATAATGCAATTGCATTTGTTATTTCTGTTTGGTTTATATCTAATTCGTTAAATACAGATGCAGGCACTGCCCTATAGTCAATCGTGCCGTTCCTAATACCCTCAAGAAGTTCGTCAGCGGTATTAGGTAATTGATCACGGGGTATAGAAGGCTCCCCACCCATACCTTGTTCTGGGTACGGTTCTCCGGGGGGTACTTCTCCGGGGGGTTCATCACCGGCAGGGAGGTCATCAGCAGAGCTTGCCGCTTCGTAAGTCGTCCGT
>TARA_R110000823_G_scaffold170274_2_pt1 | contig 20161 bp, 16 predicted proteins | sample TARA_R110000823 | Tara Oceans TARA_R110000823 (sample SAMEA4397722) | marine metagenome | biome: Polar Biome; feature: [DCM] deep chlorophyll maximum layer (ENVO:01000326); material: water (ENVO:00002006), including particulate matter (ENVO:01000060) such as... | depth 20 m | reverse complement strand
GGCTAAGAAAAAAACAAACACCATTACGATCAACGACGTAGAATATGCGGAAGATAAACTTACAAGTGATCAAATAAATCTTGTAAATCATGTTTCTGATTTAGAACGTAAGATTGCCTCTACCCAGTTTAACTTAAATCAGTTACAAGTAGGTAGAAATGCGTTTTTACACATGCTAACAATGTCGTTGGATTTTGAGACCAAGGAAACAACTGTCGAGGAGTAAATAAATGCCTCTAACCAAACTTCAATTCAAACCCGGTATTAACCGAGAGACCACGTCCTACAGTAATGAGGGCGGGTGGTTTGATATGGATAAGGTTAGATTTCGTTTTGGCTTTCCTGAGAAGATTGGTGGTTGGGTAAGAAACTCAAACAACAGCTTCTTGGGAACGTGCCGAGCGTTACATCCATGGGTTGCTTTAGACGGGACACAATATGTTGGAGTAGGAACACACCTAAAGTATTATATACTAGAGGGTGGTGGGTTTTATGACATTACACCTATTCGTGTCACTACTGCAGCAGGCGATGTAACATTTACGGCGGGTGCAGATACTCTTGATGGAGCAATTGTTTCTACAGATGTGTCTATAGTTTTAACAAGTGTCACTGATTTTCCTACGGCTGGTCTAATAACAATTGGTAGTGAAGAAATAACCTACGCGGCTATATCAAGTAACACATTAACTGGTTGCCTTAGAGGACAAAACGGCACTACTGCTGCAAACCATGCCGATAATGTGGCTGTTACTTGCGCTACAATTATAGTTACTGACCCAGCGCACGGTGCTTTAGACAATGACTTTGTAACGTACACTGACGCAGCATCCCTTGGTGGGGTTATTACTGCCGCGGTATTAAATCAAGAATATCAAATAACAACGATTATAGATGTCAATAATTATTTAATTAATGCTCGAACTGTGTCTACCATACCATCAATAACAACTACAAACGGCCTTGAGCCTACCCCTGTTTTTGCAAACACATCAGATAGTAACGATGGTGGTACTGCGTGTGTTGGTGCTTACCAATTAAACACTGGACTAGACACAACAATAACAGGCAATGGTTGGAGTGCTGGATCCTGGAGCCGCGGAACATGGAACTCGTCCGCTGACCTTTCGGTCGATGGACAAACGCTTCGTATATGGAGCCACGATAATTTTGGTGAGGACTTATTAATAAATCCAAGAGATGAGGGCGTTTATTACTGGGATAAAACCAACGGTACTGGATCTCGTGCTGTTACATTAGCTTCTTTGTCAAACTCACAAGCCACACCTACTTCGGCTAAAATAGTTCTAGTGTCTGATAAGGACAGGCATGTTGTGGCTTTTGGTTGCAATTCAGAAGGATCTGTAACACAGGATCCTTTACTAATTAGGTTTAGTAGCCAAGGGGCTCCTTCTGATTGGTCGGCGCAAGCCACTAATACTGCGGGCGATTTAAGTATTGGATCAGGATCTGAAATTATTGCGGCTATAGAAACTAAACAACAAATATTAGTCTTTACTGATGTATCGCTACATGCCATGCAATTCTTAGGCCCACCGTTTACGTTTGGTATAAATGTTGTGTCTGAAAATATTACAATAGCTGGGCCCCTATCTGCAATTAACGTAGAGGATACTGTGTATTGGATGGGCCGCAACGAGTTTTATGCTTATGCTGGTCAAGTTCAACGCCTACCATGCACTGTACGGGACTATGTTTTTAACGACATTAATGGTTCACAGTTAGAAAAGATAACAGCCGGATCGAACACAGCCTTTGGTGAAATTTGGTGGTTCTATCCATCATCTACAAGTCAAGAGAATGATCGGTATGTATCATACAACTATATGGAGAACGTCTGGTCATATGGATTGCTAGCTCGAACAGCTTGGTTAGATCGAGGGATTACAAGTCAGCCTTTAGTTGCATCTACAGATCATTATTTGTACAGCCATGAAACAGGGTTTGACGATGGAAGCACGTCTCCGCCAACAGCCATATCTTCTTTTATTCAAAGTAGTCAGATTGATATAGGTGATGGGGAGGAGTTCTTTTTTATGAATCGAATGATACCAGATTTAACTTTTAGAAACTCAACTTCAGATTTTCCTTCAGCAACAATGACACTCTCTGCTAGAAACTTTCCTGGTGGTTTGTATCTACAGTCACAAGCTAAGTCTGTTACACGCACATCTACCACTCCAATCGAGCAGTGGACTGAACAAGTTAACTTGCGGTTGCGTGGTAGAGCTTTTGCATTAAAATTAGAGTCTACAGGCGTGGGTGTTGGCTGGCGATTAGGTACGCCTAGGGTTGATATCCGAAGCGATGGGCGTAGATAATGTCTCGTAATCTGATTAAACCATTTTTTGCGAGACCCCCTGACGAATACGACCAGAAGTACATGTCAGACGTAGTACAATCTTTTGCTCTTTACGTGGAGCAGATGCAGAACCCAGGGGAAGGTCGTAACACACGTCTTACCCTTACAGACCTACCTATAAGTGACCAAGGATTAGAGGTTGGAGCATTGTTTGCGTATCGGGACGCAGCGGGAATGACTGGTGTTGTAAAGATAACAACAGCAGATCAGGTTAATTTACCAAGCATCACAAGTACGGGTGGTGTAGGAGCGGTTACGGTAGTCATATCATGACTAGAACTTTTAAAGCACTTCTGCTATTATAAGCAGTAATTAACAACAGGTGACGAACTATGGGATTAATAAGCAGCTTAGGTGGCCTAGTTGGATTTGCCATGGGCGGACCAGCAGGAGCCGCAATTGGTTCTGGTATTGGATCTTTAGGTGAGGGTGGAGACTTAAAAGATGCTTTTCAGTCCGCGGCTATGGGATTTGTAGGCGGTGGTGCTGGTAATGCTATGAGTGGTTTTATGCAAGGTGGTGGTGGCGGAAATCCTCTTGCTCAATTATTATCGGGCGGTGGAAACCAAGGTGGAAACCAAGGTATTGGTGCTATCATGAAATCTCTAGGTGCTAGTGGACAAGGTAGTGGCGGAACAGGCGGCGGTTTACCAATGGGCGGCGGTGGTATTGGTGGTCTATTAAATAATCCAACGATGATGGCGTCTTTACTGAGAGTTACCGAACCACGCAGTATTAAGATGACGTCTGACCTACAAGATGCCCAGTTAGCTACTGGAGAACGTAATCCTAGTTTCCGTGGTGTGCAAGCAATGGATATTCGTAAAAGAAACCCTGCTAGATTTACTCAGCGGCCAACATACGCACAAGGCGGATTGATCGAGGGACCCGGAACTGGAACAAGCGATTCAATACCAGGCTCTATTATGCAAAACGGGAAGCCTGTAGAGGAAATACTTGTTTCCAACAATGAATTTATACTAAGAGAAAAAGACGTAAAACAGATCGGTAACGGCGATCGGGACATTGGAGCCGCAAAGTTATACGCTATGCAGCGCCAATTTGATAAAGGAGGACGTGCATAATGTCAGATGGATCAAACACAGGCAATGACCAAACAATTCTTAATCAGTCCCAGACACTTCTTCCGGGTTATCAAGAAGAATATCTAAAGAATCTTTTAGCAAACGTCTATCAAGTTGAGTACGATGAAAATGGCAACGCTCTTCTGGACTCTAATGGTCAGCCGATCGTTAGTGGTTTAGCTGCGGACTCTCCTTTGTACGGTACTCCGGTACTAGATGACGCTGGAAACCCTGTATTCGAAAAGAATCCAGATGGTACAGACAGGTTAGACTTCCGTGGAAACCCTATTCCGCAAGTAGATGGTGGTGTTATACGACCAGATATTGCAGGCTTTACAGGAAACCAAGCAGAAGCAATCCGGTTAGCTGAAACAGGGGTTGGTTCTTTTCAACCATATATGGACGATGCAAATACTACGTTGCAATCTGCTGCAGGAAGAGCTGGTTTAGCACAGCAAGCATTTAATAGAGGCACAGACGCTGTTGATCCAACTACTGGATCATATGATGCAGGTGCGTACTCTCAATATTATGATCCGTTTACACAAAATGTTATTGGTCAAACATCTGGTGATGTAGCTAATGCTAGAACAGCTCTAGGTACTGCGGCTCAGGATAGTGTAAATGCAGGGCAGTTTGGACTGGGGTCCGCGGTCCAAGGTCAACAGATGCTTGGCGATACTACAGACAGGTTTGCCGGTGAGGGTGTTGGTTCGTTTATGAATCAGTACGAAGATGCGGCAGTACAACAAGCACTTGCGGACATTTCTCGTAGTGGTCAGATGCAACAAGCACAACTTGGTGCAAATGCTGTAGGCGCTGGCGCGTTTGGCGGGGCTCGTCAGGGCATCCAAGAAAGTGAGTTAGCTAGAAATATACTAGAACAACAAGGTCGAACTGCGGCAGGAATGCGGCAGGCTGGTTATGAAAGTGCTGCGCAACGCGCACAAGCTGCTTTTGAAGCTGAACAAGGACGTGGACAGAATGCGGCACAGCTCACTGGTCAGTTAGGTCAGGCGGGTGCGTCTAGTGCTATGTCCGGTAATCAAATGGGTATGGCCGGCGCTCAAGGTCAAGCAGACCTTTCTATGAACCTTGCTGGTTTGCGTAATCAAGGATTTGGTTCCTCACAAGAACTTAGCCAGAACGCTTTTCAAAATCAAATGGCTCGAGGTCAAAATGCAGGTCAGATATTCTCGTCTCTTGGTAGTGGGATCGGGGCTCTTGGTACTGCGGAAGCTGGTGTTGGTACACGTCAAGCGGCAATGGGCGAAGCAATGCAAGGCGCAGGACAACGTGATGTTAATTCATTGTTTAACATTGGTTCTTTGGAGCAAGGTCAACAACAGGCTGAATACGACGTGCAACGTGCAGGTCAAATAGAAGAAGCATATGAGCCGTTCCAACGAATGTCTTATATGTCAGATATTTTCCGAGGTGTTCCATCTAATCAAGGGTCTCTTACTACTAGCAGCGCCCCCGCTCCAAGTCCTGTCTCCGGTATTATGGGTAACGCAATAGGAATGCAAAATTATAACAACGCAAGTGGCGGGCAAGGTATCTTGTCAGGTCTAGGTTAAGGGTTAACACATGGAAAATAGAGTAGCTAACCGAAGTTTGTTTAAGAATAAGAGCGGAGCTAGAGATAAGCTTCGCAGTCTTGGTGGTATTATGGCGTCAAGCCAACCTTTGTTGGACGAAGCTTACAAATCTATTGACGCCCCTGTTAATCAAATGACAGGAATGTCATCTCCTACAATGGGTTCACCTATGCAAACACCTCCTCCCATGCAAATGCCCATGCAAACACCTCCTCCTATGCCCATGCAAACACCTCCTCCCATGCCAGTAGCTCCGGCTCCAGTAGCTCCGGCTCCGGCTCAAGTTCAAGCTCCATCACTTAATCCTTTCAAACAGGACGGTGGCCTTGGGTATGCAGAGGGCGGTATTGTTAAAGATAGTAGAGGCAATGCTGTTAGAGATAGTTACGGTAACCCTGTTCGTACAGCGCGTCTTGACATGAATCAGCAAGCGGGTGATATAAAACTTTCAAACATGACATCTAAACAAGCGGCTCGTCTTGGTGAAGATACAATAAGTGGTAAGCTCCCGTTCAACTCTCCATTTACACAAGATAACGTAGGCGACAAAGCGCCTGAGTTAACTGCGGGATTACAAGAGATTGGTGCAATGATGCGTGACCCTGACATGCCATCAGAAGACAAAGCTCGAATGCTTGCGGCATACACTGGCGGAAATCCTAAAGCCAAAGACATGAATAAAGAAATGAGAAAGGTAGCCAAACAAACATTTGGTAAAGAACTTAACTCAAATCAAAAGATAGACGCGTTAAACAAATCAATTACTGGTTTTGCTATTGCCTCGGGCACAAGTCCACGGGCCTCTGTTAACTTTGCAAAAGGCATGCAAGTTGGTATGCTACAGATGAAAGCGACTGAGGAAAAAAGAATAGCTGCTACATCGGGTGCCGCTGGTGGTGAGAAGTCTCGTCAAGAGTACCGTTACAATGCTGTATTTGCGGATGCGTTTAAAGCTGCCTTGGAAGATAAACCTGATGATCAACAAGGAGCTTTAAGAATAGCCACCGAGATAGCTAGTGGTGCGGCGCCATTAGCACCATCCGCTCAAGGCGGTGGTGGGTCTGTAACAGCAGGTTCAAATTTAAACGCCGAACAACAAGCGTTGATTGCTCAAGCTAACGAAGCCATTGCTGCTGGAAAAGATCCCGCGGCTGTTCGCCAGTCCCTTGAAAAAATGGGTATACCAGCAGGAGTAGTTTAATGGCTGACAATCCTTTTATGGATCTACCCGACGCGCCGAAACAACAAACATCAAGCAATCCTTTTATGGATTTAGATGATGCGGAAGGAGAAACGGGGCGAAATCGTGAGCAGTTTCTTGAAGGCACAGCTATTCGTGAACTCGGTGAGGGTATTGTATCTGGTGGTTTAGGTGCTGTTGAAGGTGTTGCAGGTCTTGTTGCTATGATTCCAGACGCAATTGCTGGAACGGATTACGGAGACAAAGTAACAAATGCGGCGGAAGCTACTCGTGATGCCTTGGGTTTAGACCCAGAAGGTATTGTCGGCAAGGGTGCGGAAATTATTACACAGTTTGTTGTCCCTGGTGGCATTGCGGCTAAGGCGGCAAAGGGTGCCGTTATGGCGGGTCGTGCGGCTAAAGGATTATCTAAAACACCTCTGACTAAAGCAGAACGATTTACTTTAGCCTCCAAAGAGCTTGCGGCTGCGGGCCTTGCCGACGCTGCAGTATCAACAGATGATATGACTACGATCGGTGATTGGGTGGATGCAGGTCCTACTCAAACAACTGATTTAATTGGTTTGAGCAACAGAGAGAAAGCATTGGCGCGCTTTGGCAACAGGTTAAAGATTGGTGCAGAAGCTACAGGAATTGGAGCAGTAGCACAGGCAGGCCTTGGTCTTGCTGGTAAAACAATTGGTGATGCAAAGATAACTAAGAACATAACAGGGGCTACCCGCGACAAGATAGATCAAGCAACAAGAAGTATTGATAACTTAATAGAGCGCAGGATGTTAGCAAAACCAAATAGTGCTGAAGAACTTTCTACAAATCAAGCACGGTTAGCTGACGCTATAACATTTTCTCGTTACCGTGGTAGTCTTCCTAGTCAGGTAGCTGAAAAGCGCCTGTTGATGGATGGTGTAATACAAAAGCAAGTTAAACAAGCCGACCGGATACTTAAAGATTTAGATTTAGAGATAGATAGCGTATTAAAAAAGATGCCCGAGGGTGAAGGTAACCTAGATAAAGTTGGCTTCATGAATAAAATTGAAAGCTATTTAACTGAATCTAATCCAAAAGTGCAAGCTCGTGTCTTGAGTGAGATGCCAAAAGGTATTCGTCAAAATGCGTTGCGTATGCGTACTCACATTAAAACTCTTAGTGAAGATGTGTTAGATAGTAATTATTTAAAAGAACAAAAGTACACGGTAGATGGTTTAAATGTCAATGATGTTGTTGATAAGAACATCAACAGCTACCTTCGCCGTCGATATCAAATCTTTGAGGACGCCAAGTACGTTCCAACAGACGAGTCCATTAAAAATGCTGATGATTTCTTTAGAAAAAACAGGGGTTCGGTAGAAAAAGAACTTACTGAAGCTGCTCGTAAAGATGTAAGTGGCGTATTTACTGATGATTTTCTAGCTAAGAATGGTTTGTCCAAGATTGTTGACGACACAGGAGAATTTAAAATACAGGTTGGAAACAAAGTTACTGCTGATGCTGGACGTTTAGCTCGGGAAAACTTTCTTGAGCGTTATTCAATTCAATCTAGCGTAAAGTCTGGGGCCGGACGTGTAGCATCTGATAGATTAGACACAGGTATGTTTCTCACACGAAAGAAGATTGCACCTGAGTTGCAGGACTTGCTTGGTATAGTTAAAGATCCTCGTCAAGCGTACCTCAGTACTGTTGCAGATCTTGCACAGTTTAGTGCGGTAGATGATTACTTTGGAACAGTTGCTAAACTTGCAAACCAAAACTCTGGTATAGGTAAGTTCTTTAAAAGCAACAAGGATTTAACTGTTGATCAACAAAAAGGTTTGTTAGCCAAAGGGTTTGTTCAACTTGGTGGTAAAGATGGTAAGCCTAGCGGACTAGGTAAAGTAGACCCGCAAGGTCAAATACTTCAAACAGACTCTGTAAACAAATTTATAAATAATCAAGACTCTGGCTGGGGGAAGTTAGATGGTTACTTTGTTCCAAAAGGAATATACAACGACCTAACTAATCATGTTATGGCAGACGACACGATGAAATATGGTAGAGCTATTTTAAACAGTTTGTTAAAAGCTAAAGGAGTTTCTCAGTACGCTAAAACGGTGCTATCTCCAATCACTCAGGTGCGTAATTTTACGACAGCAGCAATGTTTGCAACGGCTAATGGCAACATGCCTGTCTTTGGGCGGGGTGGAAGTTTAAAAGATTCATGGAAAGCTGTTCATGCAAACATTACGAACAAAGGTGATCAAGCTATATTTGATGACTTGAATGATGCGTATGACCGTGGAGTAATGGCAACCAATGCAGAGTTGCGAGAGATACAAGACACACTAAGCAAGGGCCTTGACCTTGGTGGTAAAGAACCAACTAACTTTGTAGAAGCCACTGTTGGAAGCACTAAGGTTGGACGCAAGGTAATAGATTCAAATCTTGGCGGTAAAATTGCTAAGGGTGCTAAGTTAATGGAGAATGTTTACCAAGGCTCAGACGATTATTGGAAGTACTTTAGTTATAACGCCGAGCAATCTCAAATTAAAAAAATGCTTGATGGTGCAACACCTCAAGAGAAGGTTGCCTACTTAACAAAGAATGGTACCGACGCAGGTTCCCAAGGTAGTGTTGGTTCTAAGATGTTAAGAAACGACAAGATACGGCGGGGCGAAATTGATGACGACATGATTGAAGACTTAATTAAAGATCGTGCCGCACAGATCGTTCGTGACACCGTTCCAAACTACAACAAAGGTGCTTCAGATCTTATTAAGTTTGGCCGTAAACTTCCTGTAGGTAACTTTATAACCTTTCCCGCTGAGATGTTTCGTACAAGTTTTAATATTGTAAAACAGGGTCTTGATGACATGGCTTCGCCCATCAAAGCTGTGCAGGCTAGAGGCAGAAATAGATTAATTGGTTTTGGAACTACAACAGTTGTTGCTCCAGCGGCGGTAACAACTGCCGCGTATGCGGCGACAGGCGTAAGCAAAGAAGAAATGGAATCATACCAAAGATCTTTTGCAGCACCTTGGGAGAAAGGCGCTATATTAGTTCCAACTGGAAGATCCGAAGACGGCAAGATTTCATACATAAATTATAGCACATCAAATCCTTATGACGTAGTATCTAGGTTTGCTACTAGAGCTTTAAATGAAGCTGATGAAGCAATTAAACAGGGCAAAAACCCAGGAGAAACATTTACTGGAGTCATAGGCAACACACTTACAGAATTTTTTCAACCATTTTTATCTGAAGCTATGCTTTCAGAAGCTGTAACAGACGTTATTTTTAGGGGTGGTAAAACATCTTCGGGTGCCGAAGTTTATAACCCTCAAGATTCGGCCGGAACTATAGGGTCGAAAGTTATAATGCACGTTGCAGACACTATGATACCAGGCATTGTACCTTTTAATGTTTCGGGCGGTAAGCTAGAGCCAAGCCGGTTCTTACGAGGTGTTATGCCTGGAGAAAGTTTGGTAAAATACAAAGATAAGATGGGTCGTGAGCGTACATTTGTTGGAGAAATGGCCCGTCAGATGACGGGCGTTACACCATTAGAGTTTGATCCTAAAAGAGGTGCAGAGTATGGCGGTTTCCGCATGCAGCGGGCACAGACAGACGCAAAAAGAAAATTTAATAAAGTTGTTGACGATGAAAATGGAGATGCTTCAACATTGTACAACGCTTTTAAAGAAGCTAATGAGGCTAAATTGCGCGTGGACCGTGAGTATTACCAGATGGTCGAGGACCTTAGAACCATGGGGATGAAAGACTCTGAAATTCGCAAGGTGTTTAAAAAAGAAGGTATTGGTGGCATCAAAGGAATTATGCGTGGTGAGTTTGAACCGTTTAAGATGTCAGACAAAAACAGGAAAGACATGCAGAAGGCTGGCATCTATGAGTTCTATCCTCGGGAACGTATCAATGATCTACGGTCACAAATGCGTCGTATACCTTTAGCTCCAGATGATGGACCGAACCTTGCTCGAACACGAGATGCTTACGCCCCACCAACGGAAGAACCTATTGGTCCAGCTTCTAATCCGTTTATGTCACTTCCTAATAATCCGTTCATGTCTCTCCCAGATAAACAATCATCTGTTCCTAGACCGAACCTCGCGCCAATCACTCAGGCACAAGATAATCCTTTCATGTCACTTCCCTCCTTAGCGGGTGGAGATCCTAACACACAGGAGATCGCTAGGCGGTTAGGTAAAACCTAAAAGGTACTAACTTCTACCCTGACACCACCGCCACCTAACAATTGAACAAGGTCATTGGCCTTGTTCTCTACCTCTTCTAGTATCTCGTCATCATCCAGCATGCTTGCCAACTGAATGGACAGGTTAATCACATCCATCAAGGCCTCAACCTGCATAGGATGCATTTGATTTAAACCTAAACTTTTAAACTTTTTTATCTTCATTCAATCTCTCCCCAATTATCTTTGAGTTCTTGATCTATCTTTGAAGGGACTTTCAGAGGCACACCTGTTTCCATGATCTCTTTGATCTGGGCGGCTTGCTCGTCGCTTTCTATACTGAAGCATAACTCATCATGCACCGTCAGCATAGGGGTAATTCCCGCATTGTAGCAGTCTAACATTGCCTGCTTTGTTTGATCAGCAGAAGACCCTTGAATTAGCCTGTTCAAAGCCTTGTATGTAAAGGCTCGGCGCAGTTGTCCCATGCCGCCATATGTTTTTTCTGCCTCCACTATATTCAAAGGTTTATTGTACCCAAATGTTGATGGCTCCCACATATCGAAGCGACATAGGCGACCAAGAAGTGTGCGTATCTGCCCGTTCTTACCCGCCTGTTTACTTGCTATGTCTGCCAATTGCTTAACAAACGGGACCTTCTCTCGGTGTTCGCGGATGATTGTCTTAGCTTCGCCTGATGTGATTGCCATTTCATTCGCCAGTTTAGCTACGCCCATGCCATACATGATACCTAGGTTAACTGTCTTGGCTTGCTTGCGGGTAATGCCTGCGATGTCTGCAACTATCTGGTGTAGGTCCACGTCCCCAGTGTTAAACTCTTCAACAATGGTTTGAAGTACAGGGTCTTGCATGTGTATAGGCATGGATGCTGCGAAGTGAACCAACATCCTTGGCTCTTGGCTTGAGTAATCAAATGATCCCCACTTAGTTCCCTCTTCCGGTATAAACAAACCTCGGATTAATTTCTTAATCTCTGGTTGTCTGGCAGGAATTTGCTGTAAATTAGGGTTGCTCGAAGAAAATCTCCCAGTGACTGTTCCCCCCTCGTCTCGACGAGTAGAGTGTAGCTCCGTGTGTATGCGTCCATTGTGTTCATGCTTCAAGATGCTGTCAATAAAAGTACTGTCAGCCTTGTCAAACTCACGAAGCTTTACTAAAGACTGGCATGCCTCATGGGGATGGCTGTTTAGAAAGGCCTTTGTGAACGACGCTGATCCAGACTCGGTCCTTGGATAATCCAACCCTAGCTTTTCAAACATCTTAGCTATTGATGCACCCGCCCATATGTCTACGTCTACACCTGCACTCTTGCGTATTTCCTGCCGCAACTCTGAGGTTCTTTTATGAATAAGCTTCTTGTTTCGATCAGCTTTTTCCAAGTCTACCCTCACACCCTTGGATCTCATGTCCAACAAGCACGGTATTAACCCAGTCTCTAGCTCCCACACAGACCATAAGTCCTGCTTCTGTAGCTCTATCCTTAATGCGTCCCAAAGTTTTAACGTAGCTACAGCATCCTGTTCTGCGTAAGCTCCAACATACTTCGGTGGTAGCTTGTACATCTCAGACTTTGCATTGATCCCCCACTCCTTTGCCGCGGCTTGTAGGAGCTTCTCATCCTTTCTCAAAGACACGTAGTCCCGAGCCATAGCATCGAGGCCAAAGGACCATCGGTTTTCATCAATCAAAGCACCCGTAATCATGGTATCTATGATGCGCCCCTGCACTTCTACCCCTTCCGCCCTCATCCAACCCGCATCGTATGTTGCATTGTGCATAATCTTATCTACGTTTGGTGTAGACATCTGCGCTTTTAGCCATCGCATCGTCATGGCGGGGTCCATGTTGTGACCATTCTGGTGACGAATAGGAAAGTAACCTTTGTAATCTCCTGCTGCTACAGCAACACCAATGATGTGACCGTTATTTGTAGCCCAACCTGGCCCATGTGTTGTAAGATTAGGGTCCTTAGTCTCAAGGTCAATCGCTATTCGTTTATAGCCAGTAAGATCAGGAAACTCTGACGGTATATTCCAATCCTTATCAACCAACTCCATCTCTGATCGTATCATAAAGTCTTTATCTTTGTTGCCAGTAAATAGAGCGCCCTGACTCATAATACTCCTCCAGTTTTAAACTTCGAAAGCAGTGTGTCCATGTTAAGTGGATCACTAGATTGGTTTGAAAACTCTCCACCCAACCCAATGTAACCCGCCTTGTCTACCCATGAATCCTCATGGTCTATTGTATTTAATAATCTGCTCGTCTTTAACCAGTCCATCATTAGAACTGTATGTTGTTCGGTCAGTTCACCGTGGCTCTTGATTGCCGCGGCAATAATAATGTTCCAACCTTGAGCAATGCGTGTATGGTTATCAAATGCATCACCGTAGTCATTAGCCCGTTGACCACTGATTAGTTCTTTAGCTTTGTCTAGTATCTCATCGCGTTTCATAATTCGTACCTATACCTTTTGTCTGTGTCTAAAATGTGTAGTGTTTTCTTTGCTCTTGTCACCCCTACATAGAAGGCTCTATGCTCATCATCGGGGTACTTAGATTCTGTGCATGCCCTAGTTGAAGCTAGGAAGACTAAACAATTATCATCCTCTCCACCCTTCATCGCATGAAATGTTGACAGCTTAATCCTTGGCGGTTCGGTGATCGATTCACCTCTACGTTCGATTGCTTGTACATACATCTTGTCATCGTCACCTAGGCGCACAACATCCATTGCATCCCGTGTTCTTTCGCACTCCAAACCATAATCTTTGTATAGTATGTCGATACCTAAACTCCCTGTAGGATCAGCTGCATCTAATAGATTGCCCGCGCCACGTCGAACAACTCGATGGTCGCCCTGCTTGGGTACAACTTGGTACATCTTTTTAATTCGATCAACAGAAACCGTGGCCCCCGCCTGTAATTCTCTCCATGTTTCGATAGCCTGACCAACCTCTGTCTTAATAGAAGGATAACCCTTCATAGAGTATAGGTATCCGGCTTCACGCAGAGTGTCAGCAAACTCACGCACAAAACTATTAGTGCGGCTCATGATAGTCCAAGATCCTTCGTGTATAGGTACGCTGTCCAAGGTCAGGTGATAATCAACTATACCTTCTTCTTGGGTAGGGTAAAACTCCTTCTCAAACCTTGTGTCGATACGACGAACGATCTGCTGGGATAATTCAAACACACGCTTCGGTAAGCGATAGGACTGAGATAGGATCTGCACATTGTCAGTGACATTCATAAACCTTTTCACATCAACTCCCGTCCATCGGTGGATAGCTTGGTCATCGTCTCCTGCATACACAACGCTGTCAGCGTTCGATGTCATGTGGTCGACCATCTCCCATTGAAGTGGTGTAAGATCTTGTGCTTCATCAATGAACAATAACTTCAAGCGTGGTGGATCTATACCCAAGGATAGGGCGATCATGTCAGGGAAGTCTACCTTTTCGTTATCAGATTTGTACTTGGCTACAGTCTCATAGATCTGCTCCATCTTACCGAAGTACATATTGTAGTCTTCAGTTTCATTGAACTCTTCGGACAAAGAACACATGCGATACCTTGATCTGTCTATCATCTGTAGGTACTTCGTTCCATCACCACCTATAGCTGGGATCAAAACCCCATCGTCTGGGGAAACAGCATCCGCTCCCTTAAAGGAAAGGCCCAGAGATTGTCCTAATGTTCTCCAGTCTTCCATGGACAGCATGTCTGTGCGAGAAAGACCAAGCGATCTAAAGGCCGCTGAGTGCAGTGTGCGAAACCATGGTAGTTGCTTAGGCTCGAGATTGAACCTCGAACAGGCGCGGCTCTGTGCTTCTTGCACAGCCTTCTTAGTGAAGGACATAAACCCTATCTCTTCTGGTCGTGTACCTTGTGCAAGTGCATCCTCAACCCTTTGCATTAGGGTGTGAGTTTTACCACAACCAGGTGGGCCCAAGAGTAATAGATCATTCTTCAAGGTGCTTGCCCCGTGGGCGTTCGTTTAACCAGTCTCTGACCTCTTGTTCAACCCATCGGCTAGCCGTGTTCTTAGCGCCATCTGTCTCACCTAGTATAATGGGCTTGGGAAAGTCACTGTTGCTAACCCACTTGTATATGGTGGACCGCGATACACTTAACCAATCGCTGAGTTCAGAAATCTTCATAAGCTTTTCATCAGAAGGGAATGTCATTGTCTATCTCCACATTTTGTAATGCTGTTTCATTTTCAAAGGCAGGAACCCACCACACTCGAATGGTAGAAGTTTTACCGTTGTCTTTTCTTATTGCTTGATGTCCATAGCAGTCTGATCCGTCGTTCATTTTCTTTATTTGTTCTTGGATCTCTGCCCTGTTGTAGTCGTTGAAGCTTCTGTTCTTTAGAAACTGTGTTAGTCCACTCATCGTGAACTTTGTAAGACCGTCCTCAGTCCAAGGTTTACCCATAGATAATTCATCTGGGGCCATAGCTCTGATCCGGCTAGTGCAATAGTTGGTAAGCAGTTCTTTAAACTGTCCGCTGATAGTTAGTTCTTCGGGCACTTCCATCTTTACAGACTTCTCCATCAGACCATTGACCATCTGTTGCCAGTCGGTGGACTTCATAGCGGGAGGCATCATGCTTAGTTGTTCCATGCATGACCGTTGCCATAAAGTCTGGTTCTGCAGCTGTTCAACACTAAGCTGAAGTCTCTGGCCGTTTACATCCATAAAATACATACGAGGCTCAGACATCATAATAGTCAATCCACCTACATCAGGTGCATCCGGTGCGCTACTACCTATACCAAACGGTCTAGACTTACATATCTTCTTGTCACAGTGATCCTTCAAAGGACATATCTCACACTGTAGGAAGTAGTCCTTCTTCATCAAAGACTTCTGTAGATCTACAATCTCTCCGGCCTCTAATGCCGGACTGCATAGCATACGATTGTAATCTTCATGGTGTTTCTTCCAGTCATCAGGCCACTTAAACCTGCAATACACACCTACATTAAACATAAAGATGTTGCGAAACTCGGTCACTGCACCTTGGCTTGCAATAACCTCCAAGCAATAGGGGCCGTCAGTAAAGTGTGATCGCTCTCCACCAAACGACATAGCATCCAAGTCCGAAGCCGATACCCTAGCTTTGTTTACGGCCTTGTGAAACTGGTCCATTGTCATGGAGTTTCCCTTAACATCCAATCCATAACGTGTTGTAATGTTACCGCCGAAGTAAGGCATGTTAATAAAGTTACCCACGTCTCCTCGGTCAGCCAAGATCTTGTCTTGTTTGGGAAAGATCTCGCATCCGCTGTAGCCCAGGGCGACAGACATCTCGGTTAAATACTCTCGCACCAAGGCTGCAGGTTCCCAATCCTTTGTGAACAAATAAAGGTGAGCGCCCCCAGACTTAGACCTGCACATGATCAACGGTAACTTCATCTCATGAACCTTGTTGTTCAGAGCTTTCAAATCTAAATCGTAAGTATCGATATCAAGAGCGCCAAACTTGCACATGTTGTCTTGAGTAATCGGGATTGAACCTACGCCCATCCTGCCGTCTATGTGTGCCTGTATCTTTTCTTCTGTAAGAACGCCTCGAACAACGCGGCTATCAGCCTCGGCTTTACCGTTCCGACCAACACGACCAACAACACTTGTGCCATGCGCCGCACTTGATCCCTCAAACGCCTCAATTAATTTTTTTGCATCAGACATTAATCACTCCTCGAGAAAATAAAAAGGGGTAGTTCTTTTCTACAAGAACTACCCCATCGTTACTTAAAACGGTATATCATCAGAGTCGTGTACCGAAGATGGTGTTTGCGATTGAGCCGGTGTCTCTTCCGGTGCGGCTTTCATTTCGCCCGCGGCAATGGAGTCACGAAAACTCTTTGCCTCTAGTAACAGTTCTCGTTTATCTACGAGGCCTACCTTCTCAATTTGGTAGTTGGCCCAATCACCTTGGTCATTGCTGTCCTCGGTAGATGTAAGTTTCCACATGGTAGCAAAGACTGCGGGCGTAACCATAGAGCCTGTCTTTGGATGCTTAACTTTCTGCATAGCAATCTGTGTCTTCCACCGACGGCTGTGCTTGAGTTGACTTGACTTCATATCAATAACGGTTGGTTGCCATGATCCATCTTCACCTACTACTAAACAGAAGTGTTGATCAGATTTAACTAATTCGTTACCATGCGGCAGGATTTCTTTAGAACCTACACGATTTGTCTTCTGTAAGATTGGATCAGTTGGACTGATCTCACCTTGAAAACCACCACCACTCTCGCGAGGTACGAACTCCAAGTACACAGTCTTCTGGAAGCAAGGGATGACAGTGATACCTTCGTCACCAGACCACCACTGCTTAGTCACCGTATTGAATAGGTCACCCATAGATGCACCTTCAATGTACTCAGGCTTTTTCTTGCTAAGTTGTGGTGACAAAGCTTGAAGTAGACGAACAAAAGGTATTTCCATTTCGCTACTGTCGAATGCCGCGCCTTCGCCTGCTGTTTCAAAGATGTCATCTAATACGTCTGTAGATAACTCTGCACTTTTCTTATTTGCTACTGCATTTGTCATTATGTTTTCCTCTTAATTTCTGCTGCGTTGGCTATGAATGCCCCAAACATGTCGAGATCTATTTGCTTACCTGCTGTCACGCGCTCTTTGATGAACGCCTTGAGTGTGCTAGGATGAACGTGGGTCTTGGTTGTAGGATCAAAACCTTTTTCTCGGAGGATACCAACGACATCCCCTGCTAGATTGTCCTGCCCCTTACCAAAGGAACAAGTGATGTCATTCTTTATAATGTCATCCAGATTGTTTGCCCGTAACCAATTAAAAGCTTCTTCTTTATTAGCTAATGGGATCGATGCATGCACCATCATCTTACGTTGGACAGTAAGTCCGTCTACATCTAGACGTTCAACTCCCATCTCGTCCATCAGTGCTGGGATGCGTTCGACAGATAGCTTCTGCTTCTCTGCCTTTAAAGACTTTAGATGCTCGTTCGCATCCTCAATCTGATTCTCCACGTTGCGGAGTTTTCTTACAAGGTCGGATAAATCCTTTCCCGTTCCTACATTGACATCAGCCAGAGCTTGGCCAACATCAAAGATGTCATCAAATATATCTGTCATAAGTTAATCCTCTTCAGGGTTGTGGTTGACACACAAGTTATGTTGTGTAAAAACGTTTATATGGGAGGAAACAGATGACTGTCAACTATAAATTTAAAACTGTACCATATGATCACCAAAGGACTTCCTTGGACGCCGCTGGAGATAAGCTATCCTTTGGATTCTTTATGGAGATGGGCACTGGTAAATCTAAGGTGTTGATAGACAACCTTGGACAGTTGTTCCTTGATGGTAAGGTAAACTTTGCCTTAATCATTGCACCAAAAGGTGTGTATCGTAACTGGGTAGCCAAAGAAATACCACAACACATGTCGGATAGTGTTCCGCATCGTATAATTAGGTGGGTATCTTCTCCAAATAAAAAACAACAGGAAGAAATCCAATCTGTTAAGCTTCCTTTTGCAGGCCTTACCATATTTGTTATGAATGTTGAAGCATTTTCCACAACCAAAGGACAAACAGCAGGCAAGTGGATGACAAAAACTCTGGGTCGGCATGGTATGATTGCGATTGATGAGTCAACCACTATAAAAAACAGCAAGGCCAAGCGCACTAAGGCACTGATAAAAATTGCTGAGGGGTTTAGGTATAAAAGATTGTTGACTGGATCACCCATAACTAAATCACCCATGGATATCTATGCACAGTCAGAGTTTCTTGGCCCTGGCTTGCTCGGTTATGATTCGTTTTATGCGTTCCAAGGCAGGTATGCAGTATTACAACGTAGAACCATGGGATCCCACGCCTTTCAACAGGTGTTAGGTTACAAGAACCTTGAAGAATTAACAGAAAGAATAGATAAATTTAGCTATCGGGTACTAAAGAAAGATTGTTTGGATCTACCAGAGAAATCATACACCGCTCGATACGTCACACTGACTGCTGAACAGGCTAAAATGTACGGCGACATACAGCGTCAAGCTCTTTTGTTGCTCGATGATGGAGAGTTGGTTACTGCACCTGCAGTGATCACACAACTTTTACGGTTGCAACAGATCATGTCCGGACATTTAAGAACAGATGATGGTACAATGATAACATTTCCAACCCGTAGGATGGATGCCTTGTTAGAACTTATGAATGAACATGATGGTAAGGCTATCATATGGTCAAGGTTTCGGCATGACATAAAAGAAATCACTGCTACATTGAACAAGAACCTTGGACCTGGGTGCGCTGCGGCGTACTTCGGGGACACTGGTGATGATGAACGTCAGGATATTGTAACTAACTTTCAAAATCCTAATCACCCATTGAAATTTTTTGTGGGTAACCCAGCTACTGCGGGATATGGCTTGACTTTGACCGAAGCTAATCTCGTGGTATACTATGCTAATGATTTTAACTTGGAGACTCGTATCCAAAGTGAAGACAGAGCGCACCGAATTGGTCAGAAAAACCCAGTCACTTATGTAGATCTTATTAGCGAGGGTACACTTGATGAACGAATTGTTAAGTCCCTTCGATCTAAGATTGATATCAGTGCAAAAGTCCTTGGAGAGGAAGCAAGAAAATGGTTGACACTAAAGCCGACAAAATAGAACACGATGCCGCAATAGAAACTATGGTTGAATATAAACGTGGGTTAAGAAACTTAGACACAGGATCTAAACTCTTGTCTTTACAAACTGGATTGGATGAGGACATCGCGGCTATGATGTTGAAGTCTATGAAACGTAACAACGTCACACAAATCCGAGGTTATAGTAAAGAACCAGAGAGAATGCGTAAAGCAAAAGTTGGATTGGCGAATGAGCCTAAGAAATAATGAGCTATAAACTTCCAGAGGGAAATGTACTTATAAGTTTTTCGGGGGGCAGGACCAGTGGGTTCATGCTTCACGAAATTATTAAAGCAAATGGTGGTCTTCCTGATCGGTGTAAGGTTTTGTTTACCAACACGGGCAGGGAGATGCCTGAGACTCTTGATTTTGTGCAAGAGTGTGGTGAAAGATGGAATGTGTCTATCACTTGGCTGGAATATAATCGGCGCAATAATAAAGTAACCTTTGATGTAGTCAATCATAATAGTGCAAGTCGTAATGGTGAACCCTTTGAGTCACTGTTGACTACGGCAAAGATACTTCCAAACGTACATCGCAGGTTTTGTACGCAAGAATTAAAAGTTCGTACCATAAAAAGATACTTGGTGTCTCAAGGATGGAAGACGTGGACCTCTGCCCTGGGTATTCGAAGCGATGAGGCCAGGCGTATAAAGATTTCTAAAGAAAAAAGATGGGACAATTGGTATCCATTAAACGATGCCGTTGAAACTAAAGCTACTGTCATGTCGTTTTGGCGGTCGCAACCTTTTAATTTAGGTTTGTTTGGCCCCAATGGAGTGACCCCAAAAGGAAACTGCGACGGTTGTTTTTTAAAATCAGAAGCTACACTGGCTATGATGTGGCGTGAACACCCCGATCGTATGCAATGGTGGGCTGATGTAGAAGAGAGACGGTCAAAAGAGATAGGTCGTAAGTGCCACTTCCATGATACTCGAACCTTTGCTGGGCTCGGAGACTTTGTTGAAAAGCAAGGGGACTTTATCTTTGATGATGA
>TARA_R110000823_G_scaffold291009_5_pt1 | contig 20456 bp, 14 predicted proteins | sample TARA_R110000823 | Tara Oceans TARA_R110000823 (sample SAMEA4397722) | marine metagenome | biome: Polar Biome; feature: [DCM] deep chlorophyll maximum layer (ENVO:01000326); material: water (ENVO:00002006), including particulate matter (ENVO:01000060) such as... | depth 20 m | reverse complement strand
TGCCTGCCGCGTGGGCCTCACCCAATCACCCGACGGAACCCGGCTTTGCCTGCCGCGTGGGACGCACCCAATCACCCGACGCAACCCCCGGCACGGCGTGTCGCGCAGGACGCGCAGAGTCGACCAGCTTGTGTCCAGCAGGCGGGCGCTCACCCGGGCAACCCTGTGCAGAATCGCCCCGGTGAACTAGTATTATGAGGCTGTATTTGCTCGAAAAGGAAAGACCCTTGCGAACTGCCCTGCGCATACTGGCGATCGCCCTCGCCGCCTATTACGTTCTCGCCCTGCTCATCATCACCCCTGCACTGAACTTCCTGCCCGCCTGGTACGTCGAGAAAACCTGGGGGCGCAACCTCGAAACCCGCTGGGTTATTCTCAACCCGTTCAAGCTCAGCCTCGACCTCGCCTCGGCCAGACTCAGCGAACCGGATGGCGAGCGTTTTCTCGATATCGGCGAATCCTCGGTCAACCTGTCACTGACAAGCCTGTGGCGGCCCGGCATCGTGCTGGATGAACTCAAGGTTCACGACCTGTATGTCAACATCGTGCGCAATAGCGAAACCAGCTTCAATTTTTCCGATCTGCTGCCCGCCGACGATGGCAGTGAACCCGAGGAGGATGAGGGCCCACCTCTCGCGTTGACCATCCAACAGGTGGATATCAGCTCCGAGGCGATTGTGGTCAACGACCTGACTCGCGAAACGCCCTACCAGAGCGCGTGGACCGGGCTGAGCCTGAATGTGCAGGAACTCTCCACCGTACTGGAAGAAGGCAAGCCCTATGCGCTCGAGGTCACGGGGCCGGAGGGCGGAACACTGCGCTGGGAAGGGACGCTGTCACTGCCGGGCGCCTACAGCGAGGGCGCGTTTCAAATCTCGGGTGTGCGGATGCACAACCTGTGGCAGGCGGCGGAGCCCTGGCTGAGCTTCGAGGTGACCAAGGGCCGCATGGATCTCGCCGCCAACTATCGGGTCGGCTGGCAGGGGCCGCTATCCTACCACCTCGGCGAGGGCAGCTTCGGGCTCAGCGAGGTGGCGATTGCGCCACGTGCTTCGTCCGACCTGGCGGACACCGCTATCAGCCTCAAGGAACTTGCGATTGACGGTATCGACGTCAGCAGCGATACGCTCAGCGCAAAAATTGACAGCGTGATGATCGACGGCCTCGTGGCCAGTGGTTTCAGCGAGGGAACGCGCATCAGCCTGGAGGAGATGCTGCTGGGCGCCGCCGATCCCAATGAGCCCGCCGCCGCGCCGCCGCCCGCGCCCGAAGACGACAGCGACGCAGCGCAGTGGAGCGCGCAGTTGCAGCAGTTTGAGGTTCGCAACAGCGGCATCAATTGGCGCTCGGAGTACACCGAGCCCGCCCTGCTGAGGGTGACGCCAATAGCGGCCGAGGCCAGCAACCTGCAGTGGCCGCTGGCGGGTAAGGCGCCTTTCGCGCTTGATTTGTCGATCAATGACACGGCGCGAGTTGATGTGGAGGGCGAGATAACGCTGGATAGTGGTGATGCGGACATCAGCTATAGCCTGTCTGCACTGCCACTGCCCTGGTTTAATCCCAATTTGCCCTCGGCCCTGAATGCCGCGATCACCAGCGGTCAGGTGGACCTCGAGGGCGCAGTATCGTTGCACGATTTCTTCCCCGCGAAAATCACCCTGGATGCGGCGATCACGGAATTTTCCGCGCACCAGAAAGATGTCGAAACCACTTTTACCAGCTGGAGCGCAGTACGCGCGACTGGCCTGGAGGTCGACCTCGATACACAGGCTTTCGCGCTGCAGGAACTCGCTATCAACGACTACAGCGGCCGGCTGCACATTTACCAGGACGGCTCGATCAATGCCCTGAATATCTGGCAAGCGGAATTGAGCTCGGCGGAGGCGACACCGGCGCCTGCCAGCGAACAGGGCGGTGCGCAAGAGGCGTCCGGCCCGGATGCGACCGCCGACGCAACCGATGAGGCCGGCGCCGAGGAAAGCGCGCCCTGGTCGGTGAACCTTGCACAAGTGTTGATCAGCGACAGCCAGGTCGACTTCATGGATGAGTCCCTGCCGATCACTTTTCGTGCGGTTGTGGGTGAGCTCAACGGGCACATCAAGGGCATCAGCAGCGAGCCGGGTGCATCCGCCGAGGTTGATATGCAGGGCTCGGTGAATGACACGGCGCCGGTGACGCTAAGCGGCACCGCGAGCCCCTTCGCCGAGCCCATGGCGCTCGATCTCGACCTCGACTTCAAGGCGGTGGATATGGCGTTGCTCAGCCCCTATTCCGCCACCTATGCAGGCTACCGGATCAAAAGCGGCCTGCTCGACCTGGAGCTCGACTACAAGCTCGACAATGACCAGCTCAAAGGAAACAACAGGCTGCGGCTCGACCAGTTCGCGCTGGGAGAGAAGGTCGACAGCGAGAAGGCCATCAACGTCCCGCTGGAGCTGGCCATTGCCATCATGACCGACAGCAACGGCATCATCGACATGTCGGTGCCGGTTTCGGGCAGCGTCGATGACCCGAGTTTCGAACTGGGCAGCGTGATCGGCAAGGCCTTCACGGGCGCTCTCACCGGCATCGTAACCGCGCCGTTCAAGGCGCTCGCCAACCTGGTTGGCAGCGACGCGGATCTGCACCTGCTCGCGTTCCCGCCGGGCTCCGCACAGCCCAGCGCCGGCACGCAGCAAAAACTCGCCGATCTCGCCACCGCACTGGGGCAACGACCAAAAATCCAGCTCAGGCTCGATGGTCGGGTAGAGCCCGAGGCCGACAGGAAAGCCCTGCAGCGCGATGCACTGCGGCAGTCACTGCTGGACGAAGAAGGGCTGTCGCCCGCGGCGCTCGAGAGCAAAGACGAAAGCTGGGCGACGGCAATCGACCGGCGCTTTGAGCAACTTCCCATCGCTGCGGAGTCAGCGGAGACATTCACCACGCGAGAGAAGCAGCAACAGCTCGCGGCCAGCTTCAGCGTGGATGATGCCGAACTGGTCGAACTCGCGCAGGCGCGGGCTGTGAGTGTGAAAAGCTACCTGATTGAGCAGGGCGGCGTCAGTCCGGAACGCGCGGTTATCAATGCGACCCGGCTACCGGATGACGAGCACCGTTTCACAGGCGTGGAACTGGACATTCGATGAAGGCCGCTCAGGCCGGCGCATGCACCAGCACGCCGGCGCACTTGACGCATTGGTAGCGCCCGCGCCCGCGTTGCACCCGGTTGTGGCGGGTACTGGATAATTCGTGTTCCTGGCAGCCGCAGCGATACGGGTGCGTGCGCTGGCGACGCTGGGGAATATCCCGCAGATCCAGGTTGAACGTGACGCCGGGGTCGGCACCAAAGTTGTGCATCAGCGCGCGCCACTCGGCGCCGTGTGGCTTTATCCCCCGGTCACCGTACACCGCGTGCACGAGGTAGTGTGCTACCTCATGCGGCACTGTATCGCGCAGATTTTCATGAAAATACTTGCCGAATATCCAGGGGTTGTAGCGAATCTGGCAGCGCCTGCCGTGCCGCTTGAACATTCCCGCGGTGGTGCCCGAGAGATCGAACAGCACCGGAATGCGCCGGAAACGGCGGCCAAACAGGGCCTCGCCCCACTGCAGGCATTCCTCTGTACGCTCCAGCACCTGAAGGCGCTGCCCTTCCCCAATGGGCTCAACCACGCTGGTACCTCTTTTCGCCCCACCGCAGGGCCGGCCTGACATTAGGTCACACTGCCCAACTGCTACACTTTCGGGCAGAATACCTGCGCACCGGAACAGGCACAAACGACGCGTGTCAGTTATGGCACATTTATTTGTCCCGGTTTGCCATTGTTCAATGGTCACACCCACTACAGACTCTGCCTCGCTCTTCACGCCGACTTCAGGGCAGACACAAGACGACACTATGACAACTCAGGATCTCGATACCGCAAAGCTGGGCAGGTACCTGCAGGACAAGCTGCCGGGCCTCGAAGGGCCCCTCAGCGTCGAAAAGTTCCCGGGTGGGCAGTCTAATCCCACTTTCAAACTCACCGCCGGCGAGAAAGCCTACGTGCTGCGGCGCAAGCCACCGGGCGAACTGTTGAAATCCGCACATGCGGTAGATCGCGAATACCGCGTAATCACTGCCCTGCAGGATACGCCCGTGCCCGTTCCGGCCACCTACCTGCTGTGCGAAGACGATACCGTGATCGGCTCCATGTTCTATATCATGGAATACATGGAAGGCCGCATCCTGTGGGATCCGCTGCTGCCGGAGGCCCGTGACAACAGCGAGCGGGCGGCGATTTACGACGCGATGAACGAGACGCTCGCCGCACTGCACAATGTAAATGTTGAGGCAGTGGGCCTCACCGACTACGGCCGCCCCGGGAATTATTTCGAGCGCCAGCTAAGCCGCTGGAGCAAGCAGTACCGCGCATCCGAAACCGAGTCCATCGAGGATATGGAACGCCTGATGCAATGGCTGGAGGAGCGCATGCCCGAGGACGACGGCAATGTCAGCCTGGTGCACGGCGACTATCGTCTGGACAATATGATGTTCCATCCCACTGAGCCGCGGGTTATCGCGCTGCTGGACTGGGAACTGTCAACGCTGGGCAACCCGCTGGCCGACCTCGCCAACCAGTGCATGGCGTGGATGCTGCCGCGGGAAGGGCGCATCATGGGTCTCGCGGGAGTCGACCGCGGCGCCCTGGGCATTCCCACTGACGAGGAATACATCGCGCGCTATTGCGAACGCACCGGGCGCTCGGGCATCGACAACTGGAATTTCTACCTGGTGTTCTCGCTGTTCCGGCTGGCAGCCATCATCCAGGGCATCGTCAAACGCGCACAGATTGGCACCGCCTCCAGCAGCGACGCACACAGCAGTGCCGATGGCGTGAAACAGCTTGCCGCGCTCGGCATGTATCTCACCGATTGATTCATCCCGGCGGCAGACAACGCCGGACACGCATTTTTTCATTCACTTGAGAGGACAACACAATGGCTGATGAAGTACTGGTAGATGTGGCAGACGGCATTATGGTCGTCACCCTGAACCGGCCCAAGGCGAAAAACGCGGCCAACAAGGCCCTCGCCGAAGGCGTGGTAGCTGCCATGGACGAACTGGACAGCAACGACGAGATCCGCGTGGCGATCCTCACCGGTGCCGGCGGCACTTTCTGCTCCGGCATGGATCTGAAAGCCTTCGTCAGCGGTGAAACGCCGCAGATCGAGGGGCGCGGTTTTGCCGGGCTCACCGAGCGGGGGCCACGCAAGCCCCTGATCGCCGCGGTGGAAGGCTATGCCCTGGCGGGCGGACTGGAACTGGCCATTTCCTGCGACCTGATTGTCAGCGCGGACGACGCCAAGTTCGGTATCCCCGAAGTCAAGCGCGGGCTGGCCGCCGCCGCGGGTGGCCTGATGAAGCTGCCGCGCCAGATACCCCAGCGCATCGCCATGGAGATGGCGCTCACCGGTGATTTTATCGACGCGGGCCGGGCGGCCCAGCTCGGCCTGGTGAACGAGGTAGTGCCTTCAGGCACCGCGCTGGACGCCGCCAAGGCCCTCGCTGCACGCATCGTGGCCAACGGGCCGCTGGCCGTGGCCGTCAGCAAGCAGGTTGTTCTGGAATCCGCAGACTGGTCAGCCGAAGACATGTGGCAGAAGCAGGGCGACCTGGTGATGCCGGTATTTGTCAGCGAAGATGCCATCGAGGGCGCCACCGCCTTCGCCGAAAAGCGCGCCCCCAACTGGAAAGGCAAATAAGGAGTAGCAACAATGTCAGAAGCATGGATTATCGATCACTGCCGCACACCGCGCGGCATTGGCAAGAAGGGCAAGGGCTCTCTCGCCGACCAGCACCCGCAGCATCTGGGCGCCACGGTGCTGAAAGCCATTGCCGAGCGCAATGCGATCAACACCGCCGAGGTCGGCGACGTCATTTTCGGCACCAGTTCGCAACGCGGACGACAGTCGGGCGACCTCGCACGCATGGCGGCGCTGGAGGCGGGCTACGACATCCGCTCCAGCGGCGTAACCCTCGATCGCTTTTGTGGTTCGGGTATTACCTCGGTCAACTTCGCGGCGATGAGCGTGATGTCGGGCACCGAAGATCTGGTAATTGCCGGCGGCGCGGAGATGATGTCCACTTACGGCGAGGAAGGCGCCACGCCTACGCCCTTCCTGGATAACGGCAACCTGGCGCTGCGCGAACTGCATCCGCAGCCACACCAGGGAGTGTGCGCAGACGCTATCGCCACGCTCGAGGGCATTGATCGCGCGGCTTTGGACGCGCTGGCCTATGTATCGCAACAGCGCGCGGCCAACGCGATCAACAACGGCTATTTCGACCGCAGCCTGGTACCGGTGTACTCAACGGATGGCTCGCTCGCTCTCGACAAAGAGGAGTTTCCGCGCCCGCAAACCACGCTGGAAGCCCTCGCACAACTGCAGGCCTCCTTCGGCGGCATCGCCGACTATCCCCTCGACGAGGCCGGCACAACCTATCGCTCGATGATTCAGCAGAAATATCCCGGCCTGGACATCGTGCACGTACACCACGCCGGCAACTCCTCGGGTGTGGTGGATGGCGCCGGCGCCGTGCTGCTGGCATCGCCCGCGTATGCCAAGGCAAACGGCCTCAAGCCGCGCGCGCGTATCCGCGCCATGTGCAATATGGGCGACTGTCCGACGCTCATGCTGAACGCGCCGGTACCGGCGGCAAGAAAAGTGCTGGAAAAGGCGGGGCTGACCCTCAATGACATCGACCTGTTCGAAATCAACGAGGCCTTTGCAGTGGTAGCGGAAAAGTTTATCCGCGACCTGGACCTCGATCGCGACAAGGTCAACGTCAACGGTGGCGCGATGGCGCTCGGGCATCCCATCGGCGCAACCGGCTCGCTGTTGATCGGCACCGTGCTGGATGAACTGGAACGCCGGGACCAGAGCCTCGGGCTGATTACCATGTGTGCCGCGGGTGGCATGGCGCCGGCGATCATCATCGAGCGCGTCTAGGGTGACCGCTCTGCCCCGCCTGCGGCGTTGACACGGGATCAGGCCATGTTCGAGTTCAGCGAGAAGTCCCTGCGCTACCAGCAACAGCTGGGCGCCTTCATGGATGAACATGTCTACCCGCGCGAGGCAGAGTACGCACAGCAATTGCACGAGGCGCCCGACCGCCACGGTTACCTGCCGATCATGCAGGAACTCAAGGAGGTGGCGCGGGCCCAGGGGCTGTGGAACCTGTTCATTCCGCCCTCGCTAGCGGAATTCTCCGATCACGGGGGCATGAGCAACCTCGACTACGCCCCGCTGGCGGAAATGATGGGGCGGGTGCTCTGGTCGCCCGAGGTATTCAACTGTAACGCCCCGGACACCGGCAACATGGAAGTGTTCATGAAGTACGCAACGCCCGCGCAACGCGAGCAGTGGCTGACGCCGCTGCTGGCGGGCGATATCCGCTCGGCCTACGCCATGACCGAGCCCCAGGTGGCCTCCTCGGACGCCACCAATATCGAACTGCGTATCGAGCGCGATGGCGACGAATGGGTGCTCAACGGCCGCAAGTGGTTCATCACCGGGGCGATGTACGAGCGCACCCGCATTTTCATCGTGATGGGCAAGTCGGACCCGGACAACCCCAATCGCCACCTGCAACAAACCCAGGTGCTGGTGCCGAAGGAGACTCCCGGCCTGCAAATCGTGCGTCCGCTCACTACCCTGGGCTACGACGACGCTCCCATAGGCCACGCGGAGCTGAATTTCAGCGACGTGCGGGTTCCGCTGGATAATGTGCTGCTGGGCGAGGGACGCGGCTTTGAAATCGCCCAGGGCAGGCTCGGACCGGGCCGCATGCATCACTGCATGCGCCTGATCGGCGCGGCGCAACGCTCACTGGAACTCGCCTGCAAACGCGTGGCGGTACGCACTACCTTCGGCCGCACTCTCAGCCAGCACCAGTCCGTGCGCGAGGACATCGCGCGCTGTTTCTCGGAAATAGAAATGATGCGCCTGCTGGTGCTGAAAACCGCACACACAATGGATGCGGTGGGCGCCAAGGGCGCCATGGACATGATCGCGGCCAGCAAGACCAGCGTGCCGCTGATGGCACAGACCGTTATCGACCGCTGCATGCAGATGCACGGCGCGGGCGGGCTGACCGAGGATTTCCCGATGGCCGAGGCCTTCAACTACGCCCGCTGGTGCCGCCAGGCCGACGGACCCGACCAGGTACACCAGATGGCGCTGGGCAAGCAGGTCATTGCCCGCTACAGCTGACGTCCACCCCTGGGCCTGTGTCGCTCAGCTCATTGATTGACGCACGTTGCGGCACCACAACCGCCGGTGATACAGGCATCACCACAACCATCATCGTTGCTATCCGCTTGCCCGGGATTAGAGATGGAAATGCAATTGTCGCAGATGTCGCCAACACTATCGAAATCGACGTCAGCCTGGTCGGGGTTGGCTATTGAGCGGCAGTTGTCGTTTACGTCCAGAACACCGTCGAGATCGGCGTCCCCCGCCGCCGGCTCATACCGGAACGCCCACATTTCAGGTTGTCGGCTGAAGTCCCGGGTGAGATACAGCGAGACGTTGTACTTCTCCAGGTAGCCCATGGCGAATCCCAAACCGAAATTGAGCGGCGTGAAACCCGGATCGGGTCTGGTCCACTCCAGCGACTGCAGATCCAGAATCAGGGTCTGGGAGGCGCCGGATGAATTCGTGTAGGCATACTGGTCTTCCAGCACCGATACGTAAACAATCACGTCATTCACGCTGTCGACGGCTATCTGGGCGCCGTCCGCGTCGACCGGGGTGACACCGCTGGTTGCCAGCGGCTGCCACTGGCTCAACACCGGATCGTAAGTCGTGATGCGATTGGGGAGCGTGTAGACGCCGCCGAACAGAAAGCTCCGCCCTGTGACATGGTTGAAATCCGCTGTGGCGTGGATATCGTGGCCGTCATTGTTGGAGGCCACATGGCTCCAGGTCTGGGTGAGCGGATCAAACATGAAGGTTTTATCGCGCCCCGATCCAATCACCTTTCCCAGGTTCGGGTCGTATACCAGCCCCTTGGCATACAAGCCAAACTCGTGGTTCTCCGGCGGCGTTCCGGCGTCCTTCAGAAACTGCCAGGAGGCGGACGCAATATCGTATAACCAGGTCTGCCTGGCGACCCAGGTTGTGCCGACAGCGTCCATCCCCGGGTAGTTGTGCCCGGGGGTGGTCACCACCAGCAACTGGTTGTAGTCGGGAAGGTACACGAGGTTGTCGAAGGTATGCGCCGCCCAGGGATTGCCCCCAATGGTGGGCGTCCAGTGGTCGCTGTCGAGCAGGTAGGCAGTGACGGGTTCCGGCGCATAACTTGCCGTCCAGGTGAGCGTATCCGCATCAAAGACATGCACCGCATTGTCCGGGGTGGTCTCGCCGTGCGTCTCCGAACCAAACAGGAAGAGGCGACCGCCGGTGCTGTCGACCGCCATACCGCGGTGGGGTTCGAAGGTGGGCAGACCGCTGGCCGGAACGCGGGTCCATTGATTGGGACTCATCGCGTTGAAGAAAGCCTCCCCGATGGGTTCGGCCAGTGCGTTATTGAGGCACATAAACGCTGACAGACCAGCCAACCACAAACGATTGCGGCTAACAGCATGCATCGCACATCTCCATGCCACCCTCGGTAGCGGCCTGAACCGCTAGCGGAGGTGCGCTTCCGTCAGGCGGCGGCCCTGGCGCGGCGCGTACCACCCTTCGCCGGCGACTTCCGCTTGCCAGCGGATTTACCGACAGTCGAGCCCTTGCGTTTCGTTCTGGCGGTCGGCTTTTTAGCGCCCGTGGAGGGCTTCGCCACCTGGTCCGATAACACACGGTGTTCGCGCAGCGCTTCGCGATCTGCCCGATTCGGCGGCGGCCGGCGACGCGAGGAACGCGGCCGATGATACTGCGAATCCTCCGGGCGCAGGTCACCCTGTTCGAAGCGCAGCAGAATCTCTTCCATGGTGCGGCTGATCTTGGTGCAGATGCGTATGGCCTCCACACGCGGGTAGGTGGAGCGCTCACCGTTCTGCATCAGGGCGAGCAGATCCTTCTCCGACAAATGCGAGAGCAACTTCGCGGGGTTGTACCAGCGAAAGGTCGGTACGATGTTGATGTCGCCCCGGTAATTCTGGTCCAGCAGGCCGTGCACACTGCTCATGAACATGTTGAAACGCGGCCAGGTGTCGTGGCGCTGCTGCACGATACCACGATAGAAATTCAGAAATTCGCGACCGAGACCCACGCCGAGACCGCCCAGGGCCTGGCGAACCGGGCTGGGTTGACCGCGCCGCTTGATAAACGGCACTACGATCGGGTTTACCATACTGACAATAAAATGGTTGGTGCTGTACAGCCGCTGCAGGCGCTTGGCCGGCAGGTCATCCGCGATTGACCCGTCAACCCAGCGCCGCGTGGGGAGGTAGGGCTGCGGCTCTTCATGCACGTTTTTAGCCATCAGCATGACCGGCGGGAACACACCCGGCACTGCGCAGGAAGCCATTACCGCGGAGCGCACATACACGTTGGGCGACGTGACCGCGTTCAACAGCCGCGAACGCTGGTGCAACTCGGCGGGCGCAACCGGTATGCTGATCTGACGGCCGGTTTTCTGGTAGGCCTCCTGGAACGTCATGTCCGGTATCAGGCGCGCCACCAGCTTGTCGAGATCACCCACATCGATCTGCGGGTTAGTGCCAAAGAACATGCGTGACAGCACGCTGGCTTCGCGCTCTGCTTCGAACAGCAGATTCGCAGGGTCGTAGAACTTTTCCAGCTCTTTATCCGAGTGCGTGCCGAGTACGCCGGCCACCAGTGCGCCCGCGCTGGAACCGGAAATCACGCGCGGCAGCACATCCTGTTCGAGCATGGTTTTCACCACGCCCAGATGATAAAAACCGAGCACGCCGCCGCCGCTGAGCATCAGCGCGGAGCGACCAAAACAGACATTCGCGCGGTAGAAAAAATCGAGTTTCTCCTGCACACCGATTTCATCGGAATCCAGTTCCGCGAGAAAACGCAGGGCGTCATCAATCTCGTCGATATACTGTTCGATCAGGCGTTTGGTGCCGAACCGGGCCCGGTTGTACAGCGCGGGATTGCCCATGCCGCCCATGTTGCCGTGAATGCCTTCATTGAGTGTAAACAGCAGGCCCTGGTGATCGTGGCGGGCGCGCAGGCTGCGAATGCGGTCCAGGCGAAGGCGGATCTGCGTGTAGTCGTACTGGGAGGTCTGGTCTATCTCGCGCCAGCGTTTCTGGCCGGAGGCTTCATCGTGCGCCTGCGCCGCCTCGGCCCATTCGGCGTAGGACACCGCTGCATCCATCTGTTTTTCGAGCCGGGCCAGTTTTCGTGCTTTCATCACGGGACAACCTCTCCTGTGTTCGCGGTATGCCATGCATACCACTCAAGGATAAGGGAAATCACGGGCAACTCCCAGCGATTTGTCGAAGGAGCCTCCGCTGCTTGATGCGCATCAAGACTCGCTGCAGATTTGCACGCGGGGTTCTGTGTCGCGCCCGCTCTTGCTCGCCGGCACCCGGTTGGGTGCGCAAACCGGGCCAGAATAATTTACTCACGTGCGAACACTTCAGAGGGGTGCGCTCCGCCAGCAAAGTCCCTACAATACGTCAGCAAAAATACAGGCAGTCGCGCCAGCGCTGCCCCCACCATCACTGGAAGGGCCGTTCCTTGCGCGCATATTTGTACGTTACGCTGCTTCTGCTTGCGATTTTCGGCAGCATCGCAGGTTACCTGTACAACAAGTACTCGACACTTGCGGCAACCGATTTCACACCACCGCCAATCACCATAGCCGCTGCCACCGCGAAGAACGATACCTGGCCGACGCGCCTGGAGGCGGTGGGCACCATTCGCGCTCGACGCGGGGTTGAGTTGAGCACGGAAACCAGTGGCGAGGTGATCGAAGTGGCGGTGAACTCCGGCGCAAAGGTTAGCACCGGCCAGTTGCTGGTCACCCTGAACGACAAGGTCGAACAGGCGAGTCGCGAGCGTCAGGAGGCGAACCTTAAACTTGCCAGGCTGCTGTTTGAGCGCGACGCACGTCTCATCAAGCAGAAATCCATACCCCAGAGCCAGCTCGACCGCTCCCAGGCAGACCTCGACAGCGCCACGGCACAGTTGGCCGAAACAGAAGCAAGACTGCAGAACAAGCGCATCGTTGCACCGTTTTCGGGCACCACCGGGATCATGCGCGTGCGCGTTGGCGACTACGTCGAGCCCGGCACGCCGATTACCACTCTGCAGGATCTCAGCCAGCTGGAGATCGATTTTTCCGTACCCGCGCGCCACTTTCCGGATCTGCGTCCCGGTCTCGCGGCAACTGTCTTTACCGATGCCTTTCCCGACCGCGCATTCGGCGCAACGCTGGAAGCGGTGGACGCCAAGGTGGATGCCGGCACGCGCAACCTGCTGTTGCGCGCACGACTCCTGAACAGCGAGGGTCTGCTACCGGGAATGTTCGCGCGCGTGATCGTCGATCTCGACAAGCCGCGCGATGTGGTGACCGTGCCGGAAACCGCCGTGTCCTACTCCATGCACGGCAGCACCGTGTGGGTGCTGCTGCAGGGCCGGGGAGAAACCAATACACAGCCTCGCGTGGTGAAAACCGGCACCTCGCGCAACGGGGAAATCGCTATTACCGATGGCCTGCTGGGCGGCGAGTGGATCGTGACCGTGGGCCAGAACAAACTGTATAGCGGTGCGCGTGTTGTCATCGACGACCTGCAGGATTTCCAGTAGATGCCTGCATCCTTTACCGATCGATTCATCCAGCGGCCAGTGCTGGCGATCGTCGTTAGCTGCCTGATACTGCTGCTGGGCCTGAGTTCGCTGTCGCGGGTGGATGTGCGCGAGTTTCCCGAAATCGAACGCAGCGTAATCTACGTGGACACCATCTACCCCGGCGCCAGCGCACGCACTGTGCAGGGCTTTGTCACAACGCCACTGCAGATCAGCATTGCCGGCGCGCGCGGCATCGAGTATCTCACCTCCAGCAGCAATCCGGGAGAATCCTCCATTGAGGTGCATGTGCGCCTCGGCGAGGATTCCAGCGCTGTGCTCACCGAGGTGATCGCCAAGGTCAACGAAGCGCGCAGTGACCTGCCGCGCGAGATCGAAGATCCGGTTGTCACCAATGCCCGCGGCGGTGATGCGATGATGTACCTGGCGTTCTACAGCGACGAGATGACCCCGTACCAGATTACCGACTACCTGGTGCGCAACGTGCAGCCTGAACTGGCGACGCTGGAAGGCGTGGGCCGGGCGCGCATTTTCGGCCGTTTTCTCGCCATGCGCGTGTGGCTGGATCCGGTGCGCATGGCGGCATTTGGCGTGACGGCAACCGACATCAGCGCGGCGATCGAACGCGACAACTACATTTCGACCTCGGGCTCCACCGACGGCCAGCTTGTGCAGGCGACGGTGGATGCGCGCACCGACATGCAGAGCGCGGCAGATTTCGAAGCGCTGGTTGTGCGCCAGGAGGGCGAGGAGCGGGTGCGCCTCGGCGACGTTGCAAGCGTCGAGCTGTCCGCCGAAACCACACAGGTGAAAACCCTGTCGAGCGGCCGCGACGCCGTGTTCATGTCGGTGACGCCCACACCGGACGCCAACCCGCTGGATGTGTCGCGCAATGTGCATGCCGCCCTGCCCCGCATCCGCGCAACGCTGCCCGCCGACATGGAACTCTTCATGGACTGGGACGGCAGCGTGGTGATCGATGAAGCGCTCAAGGAAGTCGTCATGACGCTGCTTGAAGCAGTGCTCATCGTGATCCTGGTTATCTATCTTTTCCTCGGTTCCTTCCGCGTAGTGCTGATTCCGCTGGCGGCGATACCGCTGTCACTGATCGGCGTGGTATTCCTGATTTTCGCGCTGGGATTCTCGCTCAACCTGCTCACTCTGCTGGCCATGGTGATCGCCATTGGCCTGGTGGTGGACGATGCCATTGTGGTGGTGGAAAACGTGCATCGGCATATCGAACTGGGCGAAACACCGGTGCGCGCTGCGCTGAAGGGCGCGCGCGAGGTGGCAATGCCGGTTATTGCCATGACCCTGACCCTCGCGGCTGTGTACGCGCCGATTGCGTTCATCGGCGGCCTGACAGGCGCGCTGTTCAGTGAGTTTGCCCTGACCCTGGCCGGCGCCGTGGTGGTATCCGGTATCGTGGCCCTGACACTGAGCCCGATGATGTGCTCGCGCGTGCTCACCGATCGCGAACACCAGGGCCGGCTGGCCAACTGGCTGGACGCGCGCTTTCACCAACTCACGCGCTGGTACCGGCGGCTGCTGGAGGCCTGCCTGCACAACCGCGGCGCGGTGATCCTGTTCGCGGCCTGTATTCTCGCGAGCCTGCCGCTGCTGTTCAGTCTTGCGCAGCAGGAACTCGCGCCGGAGGAAGACACCGGCGGCGTTTTCGTCACCGGCACGGCACCGCGCCATGCGAATCTCGAGTACACGAATTATTTTCTCGCAGAGGTAGTCAAAATCTGGAAGCGCATCCCGGAGTTCAGCCACTCCTGGCAGGTAATCTACCCCTTCCAGAACTTTGGCGGCATCACGCTGCACCCCTGGTGGGAGCGCGAGCGCACGCAGCAGGAAGTACAGGCTCAATTCCAGCAGGAACTGTCCGGTGTCGCGGGCATGGAGATGTTTGCCTTCAGTACGCCCCCGTTGCCGGGATCAGATGCGGGTTTGCCGGTGAGCTTTGTGGTCGCCTCCACCGCGGATTACAGCGAGGTCATGCGCGTGGGCGAAGCGGTGGTCGCCGCCGCGCGGGAATCCGGGCTGTTTATCTTTGTCAACCAGACTCTGGATTTCAATCGTCCGGAAATCAATGTGAACGTCAATCGTGAACTCGCCTCGCGCCTCGGTATTTCCATGCGCGACATCGGCCAGACACTGTCGATAATGCTGGGCGAGGCGGAAATCAATCGATTCAACCTGGAGGGTCGCTCCTACAAGGTGGTGCCGCAGGCCACCCGGGGATTCCGGCTCAACAAGGAAGAGATGGAGAAATATTATTTGCGCACGGCGAGCGACGAACTGGTACCGCTGTCGGCAGTCATCTCGCTCAGTTCCCGCATCGAACCGAATGAACTGACCCAGTACCAGCAGCTCAACAGCACGCTCATCCAGGGCATTATGATGCCGCCAAACAGCCTGGGCACGGGGCTCGGGTTCCTGCGCGCCACTTTGAATGAGGTAGCACCGCCCGGCTTCCGCGATGGCTATACCGGCGCATCCCAGCGTTTTATGCAGGAAACCGCCTCGTTCCCCGTGCTGTTCACGCTGTCGATACTGCTGATTTTCCTCGTGCTGGCCGCGCAGTTCGACAGTTTCCGCGATCCGTTCGTGGTACTGCTCAGCGTGCCGCTGTCTATTTTCGGCGCCGTGGTGCCGATGGCGCTGGGCTTCGTCACCCTGAATATCTACACGCAGATAGGACTGCTGACGCTGATCGGCCTGATCAGCAAGCACGGCATCCTTATTGTGGAATTCGCCAACAAACTGGCGCTGCTGGGCCTGGACCGGCACGACGCCGTGGTGCAGGCCGCTGCGCTTCGCCTGCGACCAATCCTCATGACCACTTTCGCGACGGTACTGGGCGTATGGCCGCTACTGATTGCCAGCGGCCCTGGCGCGAACAGCCGCTTCAGCATCGGCCTGATGATTACCGCCGGCATGCTGGTAGGTACGCTGTTTACGCTGTTTGTGATTCCCGCGTTTTATTTACTGCTGCGCCGCGAGCCAGCCAGTACGGCAGAGCCGCATGACGCTACGCCCGCGCGCCCGGAAGAAGTTCCCGCTGGCGGATGATGCACAGCACGTGGGGCGTTTCCCGCCCGGCCTGCATCACCCGGGCTTGATCGAATCGTCGCTGCGGGTGGCGCCCCGATACTCGTCAACAAGCCGCCGCTTGTACAGCTTGCCGTTATCCATGCGCGGCAGTTTCTCGTGGAAATCCAGTGTTTTCGGCATCTTCAGGTGCGAGATGCGCTCGCGCAGCCATTCGAGAATTTCGATGGCGGTTTCATCGGTCGCGTCTGCCCAGTTCATCGGTTGCACCACCGCCTTCACCTCTTCCCCGAACTCCTCGTGCGGTATGCCAAAAACCGCGACATCGGCGATCTTGTCGTGCGTCACCAGCACGTTTTCCACTTCCTGCGGGTAGATGTTCACACCGCCGCTGATGATGGTGAAATTCTTGCGATCCGTGAGGTACAGGTAACCCTCCTCATCGACATAGCCGACATCCCCGCAGGTGGCCCAGCCCCGGTCGTTGTAGGCCTCGGCGGTTTTTTCCGGCTCCTCGTAGTACTCGAAATTCGTCTGCGCGCCACCAAAATACACGCAACCGATTTCGCCCGCCGGGAGTTCGTTGCCGTCGTCGTCGAGTATATGTACCTCGCCGATCAGCGCCTTGCCCACGGAGCCCTTGTGCCTGAGCCAGTCGGCGGCATCGATCATGGTGAAGCCGATGCCCTCGCTGGCCGCGTAGTACTCGACGATCACCTCGCCCCACCAGTCGATCATCCGCTCTTTCACTTCCACCGGGCACGGGGCTGCCGCATGAATCGCGTACTGCATTGAACTCACATCGTAGGCCTCGCGCACCTCCGGCGGCAGCTTGAGCATGCGCACGAACATGATCGGCACCCACTGGCTGTGGGTGATGCGGTGCTCTTCGATCAGCCTGAGCGCCTGCTCGGCTTCGAATTTTTCCATCACTACAATGGTTCCGCCGTTGTAGGTGGTGCCCATGCAGTAATGCAGCGGCGCGGCGTGATAGAGCGGCGCGGGCGACAGATAGACGGTTTCCTCGCCAAAGCCGAACAGCGGGCCGATCAGCACGGCCACCATCGGGGGCGTGTTGACATCGTGTTCTGGCGGCGCCACATACACGCCTTTCGGCTGCCCGGTAGTGCCCGAGGAGTAGAGCATCGGCACGCCGTTGTCCTCGTCTTCAATGCGCGTGTCGGGCTGGGCGTCGATCGCCTCCTCCCAGGATTCGAAACCGGGGATGATGCCGCCGACCATATAGAAATGCTGCACTGCCGGCAGCTCGTCGCGCAGTTCGCCGGCAACTCCCGCCAGCGCATGTGAGCCGATAAACAGCTTGGCACGGCAGTTCTGCATGATATAGGCGGTTTCATTGTGGGTGAGATGGGTACTCACCGGCGTGAAGATCAGCCCGGCCCGTTGCGCGGCCCAGACGATCTCGAGAAAATGCCGGTTGTTCTCCAGCATCATGCCGATATGGTCGCCCGCTTTCAGGCCGAGAGCGCGGAATAACTGCGCGCCCTGATTGGAACGTTCATCCAGCTCCCGGTAGGTCACCATCTCTCCCGAGTTGCCCATGATGATGGCGGGCTTGTGTGGATAGGTTTCGGCGGTAATGCTGGGATGTGGCATGGCGGAGCGTCCTCTCGGGATTAACTGCATTCACTATAGTGACAACCGGCGGAAGTTTACAGCGGTCAGCGGAATCGCATCACACCCTGCTGCATGGTAGTGGCCACCAGGCGCCCTTCGCGGGTATAGAAACTGCCCCGGGCGAGACCGCGACCGCCGCTGATGCGCTCCGCTTCCACAATATGCAGCAACCACTCGTCTGCCCGGAACGGTTCGTGGAACCACAGCGCATGGTCGAGGCTCGCCACCTGAAAGTCCGCGCCGTCGAAGTGGCGCCCGTGCACCACCAGGCACACGTCTATCAGAAAGGCATCGGAGAGATAGGCCAGTACCGACTGGTGCAGGCCCGCCCGATCCGGCAGCGGCCCGGTGGTTTTCATCCATGCCTGCAGGATCGGCTCGCGTGGCGAGGGACTCTCCCAGTTCACCGGATCGACCACGCGGATATCCAGATCCTCGCCCGTGGTGATCATGAAGCTCTCATCGAGATTGCCGGCCTCCAGGCTCAGTTCACGCTCGCTGGCAAGGGACTCTGGCGGCGGCACATCCGGCATCACCGGTTGATAATCGTCGCCGCGCGAGGGCACCTGGAAGGACATCGAACTGACCAGGATCGGCTTGCCACCCTGCAGCGCCACCACCCGCCGCGAACTGAAGCTGTAGCCGTCCCGCGCGCGCTCAACTTCGAGCTGGATCGGCTCCGCGGGTTTCCCCGGGCGCAGGAAATAGGCGTGCTGCGAGTGAATCTCGCGGCCCTCAGGCACAGTGGCCACAGCGGCGCTCACGCATTGCGCGAGTACCTGTCCGCCATACACGCGAAACGCAGCCGGGTGCATATTGCGGCCGGTGAAGCGATCGTCCCCGGTGCTGTCGGGGGTCAGTACATCGAGCAGTTGATTCAGCATGGCCTGGGTATCGTTGTCCTGGGAGGGCGCCATTATCCAGATTTGCAGCGCGCTGCCAACGCATCGCGAACACAAGTGTGTGTGCCGTAGCAGGGTGATCTTTGCTATCCTGCGGCCACACCCTCAGGGATTCGACTATGAACAGCGCACCCGGGCCAGCGGCATTGCGCCGGCTTATCCGCGAGGGCGGGCACCGTGGCAATACCTCGGGGCTGGCGCCCGGTTTCGTGCAATGCAACCTGGTGATCCTGCCCGAGGACCACGCGCCCGACTTCCTGCGCTTCTGCCAGCGCAACCCGCGGCCCTGCCCGCTGCTGGCTGTGGGCGAACCCGGCGAATACTCCCTGGCGGAGCTCGGCGAGATAGACCTGCGCACCGACGTGCCCCGCTACTGCGTGTTTCACCACGGCGAGCTGGTGGACGAGCCATACAGCATCGAAGCGCTGTGGCGCGACGATCTCGTGTGCTTCGCGCTCGGTTGTTCGTTCTCTTTCGAGGAGGCTCTGCTGCAGGACGGGCTCGAAGTACGCAATATCAGTGAAGGGGTGAACGTGCCGATGTATCGCACCAATATTGATTGCGCGCCCGCCGGACCATTCGCCAGCAAGCTGGTGGTGAGCATGCGGCCTTTCCGTGCGGCACAGGCCATACGCGCCATCCAGATCTGTTCGCGTTTTCCCGCCGTGCACGGAGCGCCCGTTCACCTCGGCGACCCGGCGCTGATTGGCATCGCCGACATCCAGCGTCCCGACTACGGTGACCGGGTGTCGATCAATAGCGGCGAGTTGCCGCTGTTCTGGGCCTGCGGCGTCACCCCGCAACTGGCACTGGCGGCGGCCAGGCCACCGCTGGCCATCACCCACAGTCCGGGGTGTATGCTGGTCACCGATTTGCGCAACACGCAACTGGCAACGCTTTAGGATCGTATCCGTATGCTGCTCAACTGTGATCTCGGAGAGAGTTACGGCGCGCGACGTGTCGGCCAGGATGCCGCGATCATGCCGCACATTCATCAGGCCAATATCGCCTGCGGCTTTCACGGCGGTGACCCGCTGACCATCGCACAGACCCTGGAGCTCGCGCGCGAGCACGGTGTCAGCGTGGGCGCGCACCCCGCCTACCCCGATCTCGAGGGTTTCGGGCGGCGTTCCATGGCCCTTCCCGAGCCCGAACTGATCGCCGCCATGCATTACCAGATCGCGGCGCTGGAGGGCATGGCGCTGAGCTGCGGCCTGACGCTTGTGCATGTCAAAGCCCACGGTGCGCTGTACAACGACATGCTGGCCAAACCGGCGGTGCGCGCCAGCGTGCTGCGCGCTGTGGCGTGCTATCACCGGCCACTCACGCTGGTGCTGCAGGCTACCGGCAACGCCGCTGAGCACAGGGAAGAGGCGCGCGCCGCCGGTGTGAAGGTGCAGATGGAAGCATTTGCCGATCGGCGATATCGGGCCGACGGCTCGCTGCAACCCCGCGACCAGCCGGGTGCAGTGCTGGATGCCGCCGAGATGCAGGTACAGGCCTCACGGTTGTGCAGCGAAGGCCAGGTGCTCACCGTGGAGGGCAGCCTGTTGCAACTGGACGCCGAAACGCTGTGCGTGCACGGCGACAATCCGGCCAGTGTGTCTGCTGTGCGGGCGCTGCGCGCGCTCATTGATGCGGGTTGATCGCGGGTGAAACTGCAGGTGGTGGGAACCGACGCCCTGATGCTGTACCTCGGCGACAGCGCTAATTTGCACACACTGTCGCAGATCGGCGCCGCCTGCGCCGCCATCGAAGCCGCGCTGGGTGACGATCTGCTGGACATGGTGCCCTCCTACGCCTCGGTGCTGATTATTTTCGATGCGTTGCACCACTCCCACCAGGCCATCGCATTACGCGTGCGCGCGGCGCTTGCACAGCTCGACGAGCTGAGCGCCACGCAAGGTCGCCTGGTCACGCTGCCGGTGTACTATGCGCCGGAAGCGGGCGAAGACCTCGAAGCGCTCGCGCAGGCCGCGAAACTCAGCGTAGAAGCCGTCATCGAACTGCACACGGGCGTGGAGTACCGGGTGTATGCGATCGGCTTTGCGCCCGGCTTCGCCTATCTGGGCGAGGTGGATGCGCGCATTGCACAGCCGCGCAGGG